>Ga0209185_1000375_pt1 | contig 55068 bp, 50 predicted proteins | sample SidtaG_2_FD_187425 | JGI IMG/M metagenome (GOLD analysis project Ga0209185, IMG submission 187425) | Marine algal microbial communities from Sidmouth, United Kingdom - Sidmouth_Asex2 metaG (SPAdes) (version 2) | ecosystem: Host-associated > Algae > Red algae > Unclassified | place: Sidmouth... | reverse complement strand
CGAATTGAATGGGGGTCGTGCCGTCCTCTTCCAAATCAAAGCGGTCTGCAAATTCTTCCGGCGTGCGGTAAGTCGTCATAGCGAGCTCTCGCGCGAGTTTCAGTCCGGCTTCAGACTTCCCTGCCTCCAGACCTAAGCGCACGAGGCGGCGCTGAATGCCGCGCCAGCCGACACCGATGGGATAGGGCCGATGCGCCGCACCAATCACGCAGAGATGACCCACTGCGTCAGGGTAATCGCGGGCAAAGGCCAGCGCGCACATGCCGCCGTAAGAGCTGCCGATCATCGCCGCGACTTTTGAAATGTTCTGGCTATCGAGAAGCGCTTTCAGGCGACGGGCTTGATCGGTTGTTGTGATGGTCTCGGGACAGGCGTCACCGCCATCATTAGGTGCAAAATCATAGCCGATGACTTTGAAGCGGTCCAAATCTATCGCACCGCCGCGGCGCACCAAGCGCGACCACCAGCCCCGATCCAGCATTTTTGTCTTTTGGTCTGGCGGGGCATCACAAACAAACCGCGTGGCTGAAATTCCGCCCATGACGACAATAACGGGGCCGTCCGGATTGCCGTAGACACGACCGCGCACAACGTCATCCACGAGCTGACACCCGCGCCCGAGACCGTGCGTGCCCAGTTTTGTGTCTATGTCATGACCAGTTGCCATGGCTGCCCTTTTCTACCGGGCGCAAAAGTGAAGGGAGGGAACGGAGAGCCCGTTCTAATCCTCATCTTCGCCGCTTGCGCACAAGCTGCAGGATTTGGCACCGTCCAACATAATATCGAGGTTGCCCCAACGTCTGCGGGCCTGTCCCTCAGTTGGTCTTGATGATGAAAAGGCCTATGCGGACTTGCTCCGCTTTCGTCAAGTCAGGAGTCGGTTGTGCCCTTTGCCCAGATGATGGCCATGAACAGGCCTTTCATTGACGGCAGGGCGAGCAAAGCTATCACGGCCGCAATCCCGCAGAGGTAAATCGTCAATTGCCAAGTGAGTATATCCCGACCCCAAAAGAGAAAATGCCAAATGGCGACCGTAAAATGCGCAGAAATTGTCATTGCGGCCCAAGCGGGGGCGAGGTCCGCGCGCACATGGCCCCACCGCTGCCCGCAGACAAAGCAGTGATCCACTGGTTTCAGGAAGGCGCGGAACAATTTCCCATCGCCGCACCTCGGACAGCGCAATTTCATGCCGCGCCAAAGCCGTGGCCATATAGAGCCATGCTGCGGCGGTGGGCCAAATTCTGTCTCATTAGAATCATTTTCCATGCGGGTCTCCGATTGACAGCTGACGGGCACGGGCCTAGCTGGCTCCCTTAATCATTTGAGAGCTTGTCATGCCTGTTCCTGTCATCGTCCTGAATTTCGGTCACTCTGTCCTAAATTCGCTGGAGGACTACACCCAGGCCGCCTCGGAAATCTACCGTCATTATCGGCAGGGACAAAATGTCGTAGCCGTGACATCCGCACAGGGCGACCAGACGGATGTGTTAATGGCTGAAGCGCGGCGGATTGGACCGGAAGGCGAGGCGAAGAACCTGCCGGAATTGCTGCAACTCGGTGAGCGCCGATCTGCAGCATTATTGGCTTTGGCGCTGGAACGTATCGGCGCGCCGGCCTTTGTCCGCCAAGCGCGGGATCTGGGCCTAACGGCGGAAGGGTCCTTCACCGAAGCCCGACTCACCGGGCTCAACACGCCGCAACTGCTGCAAGACCTCAAAGATCACGATATTGTCGTTATGCCCGGCTTTGTGGCCATTGGCGAAAAGGACCGCGCGGTCTTGCTCGGCGACGGCGGGGCGGATTTGACGGCGCTTTATGTAGCTGACCAGCTCGGCGTCGAGGCTGTCTTGCTCAAAGACGTGAACGGCATTTACGAAGTTGATCCGAAGTCCAATCCGAATGCCGCGCGCTATGAGGAAATCTCTTGGGAGGATGCAACCCGAGTTGCGGGACCGCTTATCGCGCCGCGAGCGCTTGGGTTTGCGCGAAAGAATGAAGTGCCGTTCCGTGTCGGCTTGCCTGGCCTGCCGTCTTACACGCGCGTTGGGGCGAAAACAGGCAGCATGAAACCTGCGCCATCCCCGCAAAAATTGCGGGTGGCGATGATGGGCCTGGGCGTTGTTGGCGGCGGGGTTTTCCGGCGCGTTGCGGCGCATGCGGATCAGTTCGAGGTCGTCAAAATCATGGTGCGCAGCCCGGATAAATATATTGATCAAGGCTATAAGCCGGATCTGCTGGCGACGGATTTTGCCGAATTGCTCGCCGCCAAACCGGATGTCTTCATTGATGTGTCGGGCGGCGTTGAACCTGCGCTCAGCCATTCAAAAGCTATGCTCGAAAATGGCGTCCATGTTGTGTCGGCGAATAAGCAAGCCATCGCGGCGGGCGGGCAGGCTTTGCTAGATTTTGCGGCAGGACACGGCACGCAACTGCGGTTTTCTTCTGCGGCAGGCGGCGGGATGCCTGTGCTGGAAATGTGCCTGCGCGAAAAGGGCCGCATCACCCGCGTTCAAGCCCTGCTCAACGGGACAACGAATTACATGCTTGATGAAATCGCCAAGGGCAAAAGCTACGCCGAAGCCCTGAAAGATGCGCAGGATAAAGGCTTCGCCGAAGCTGACCCAACGGCTGATGTTGGCGGCGCAGATGCGGCAGCCAAAATCCGTCTTATCGCCATGCTCGGCTTTGATGAGGCCATTACGCTGGACGATATTCCGCTGGACAGCATCGCAGATTTTAATCCGGAAGCGCCCGCCAAAGGGGCTTGGAAACGGATTTCAAACCTTTGGAAAGATAAGAACGGTTTCTCATCTGCACTCGAATTGAAAGATCTCTCAACAAATAATTTCCTCGCCCAAGCCGACGGCGAAGAAGCCCATGCGGTTTTCGATTTTGAAGACGGCGACCAATACCGCATCCGCGGAAAAGGCGCAGGCCGCTGGCCAACGACCGAATCCGTGATGGCGGACTTGTTTGATATTTCCGCGACGACGCTGACCTAAGTTTATGGCAACGGCCCGGGTAGTCTGTGCGTAAGTAAGATATGCCCAAAACAAGCTCTGTCCCCAAACCTGTTATTGTCTGGCTTCGCCGCGATTTGCGTCTGGCTGATAATCCCGCGCTTCATGCGGGGGTGAAGAGCGGTAAGCCGCTTATCCTGCTCTATGTTGACGAGTCCAATAAAGGCCGCGCTTTGGGCGGGGCTTCGGAAGTTTGGCTGCATCACTCGCTTACGGCTCTGATGAAATCCATTTCGGACAAAGGCGGAGAGCTGATTTTACGGCGCGGCAAGGCGGCAGATATTCTCTACGAAATTCTTGAGCAAACCGGCGCAGATGAGGTGCATTGGAACCGCCGCTATGAGGGTTGGGCGCGCGAAATTGATGAAGCGATCAAAACGGATTTGAAATCGCGCGGTGTCCAAGTGGATAGCCACAAAGCCAATCTCCTAACCGAGCCTTGGGAAGTCGAAACGAAGTCCGGCGGATTTTACAAGGTCTTCACGCCGTTTTGGCGTGCGGCGAAAGCGAATTTCACCGTGGATGAACCTTTGCCCGCGCCGAAATCTCTGGATTGCGCCCAAGGTTTGTCTTCCGATGATCTTGCCGATTGGAAACTGTTACCGACCTCTCCCGATTGGGGCTCCAAAATGATGGATGATCACACACCGGGCGAGGCCGGCGCAATCGAACGTTTGGAAAGTTTTCTGGACGGCCCTGTTGAGGATTATGCGGAAGCCCGAGACCGTCCTGATGATGAAACCGGCACGTCAAAGCTCTCTCCGCATTTAGCGTTCGGCGAAATTTCCCCGCGCCAGATTTGGAATGCGACGAAAGATAATGACTACACGTCAGATAAATTTCTGACCGAGATTGGTTGGCGCGAATTTTCTTACACACTGCTCTTTTATAACCCCAATCTCGCGAGCGAGTATTACAAGCCCGCTTTCGATAATTTCCCGTGGGACAGTGACGCGGCCAAGGTGGATGCGTGGCGGCGCGGGCAGACAGGTTATCCCATGGTGGATGCGGGTATGCGCCAGCTTTGGCAGACGGGCTGGCAGCATAATCGCGTGCGGATGATCTGCGCGTCTTTCCTCATCAAACATTTGCTGACCGATTGGCGTGTCGGTGAAGCGTGGTATTGGGACACTCTGCTGGAAGCCGACCCTGCCTCTAACGCCGCGAGTTGGCAATGGGTCGCGGGCAGCGGCGCGGATGCCTCGCCCTATTTCCGTATTTTCAATCCCTTCACCCAAGGCGAGAAGTTCGATCCTAAAGGTGAGTACGTCAGCAAATATGTGCCGGAGATCGCGGGGCTGCCGAAGAAATATATCCACCAGCCTTGGACCGCCCCGAAAGAGGTTCTGGAACAGGCGGGCGTTGAGCTGGGTAAGACATATCCAACACCCGTTGTGGATCACAAAGAGGCCCGCGAACGCGCACTGGCTGGATATAAACAAAGCCGCAGCTAGGGCCTCACAATTGTCACACCGGATCGTGACTGGAACTTTTGCAGGCTTTGAAGGATTGGATATTTATGAAACATTACCTAACAGCGTCCGTGACCGTATTTCTCACACTCTCATTCTATGCCTGCGCGCCTGCGCAATCGGCGGAGACAACAGATGTGCCCACCGCGCCAGTTGCAACCGCGATATCCGGCCCGCAAGCACCGTTTAAAAATACGCGTACGGATGGTCTCGAAGAGATGATCATTGCGGGCGGGTGCTTTTGGTGCACCGAATCTGATTTTGAGAAACTGCCCGGCGTGCGCGAGGCCGTCTCCGGATATACGGGCGGGACGCTGGACAATCCGAAATATAAGCAAGTGGGCACAAACCGCACGGGTCATTTTGAGGCCGTTAAGGTGACTTATGACCCCAATGTTGTGAGCTACCGCGAGTTGGTTGATCATTACTGGAAGACCGTGGACCCCACAGACGCGCGCGGTCAATTTTGCGATAAGGGCGCGAGCTACCGCTCCGCAATTTTCGTGACGCCCGAACAACGCGATGACGCGGAAGGCTCCCTCGCGCAGATTAAAGAGACTAAACCGTTTTCCGACGCCATCGTCACGCCGATCCTGCCCGCCGTGACCTTTTATGATGCGGAAGATTATCATCAGGATTATTATAAGAAGAATTCTTTGCGCTATAAATATTATCGCAATGGGTGCGGCCGCGATAAGCGGCTCGAAAAGCTCTGGGGTAAGACTTAGGTCCTGTCTTTGCGGGATGTGCGTTTATATCCCGTCCCGCGCCAGATTTTCAGATTTCGCGTTTTGCCCGGGCCCAGATTAATCTGAATGGGCGGTAGCTCTGTGAGAGTTTCAAAATCATCGCGGAAATACCCCTCAAAATTGTGATGATATGACAGGATGAGCACGGGCGCGTCCGTGTCGGGAAGGGCGCGGGTCAGGCTCGCATGATGGGCGGGCGAGGCGTTGAGCGACCACATCTTCAGCTCCGTCTCACCCACGCCGTAATAGTTGAGATCATAAAAGACGAGCCGGTTATCCGCCGCGACATAGGCATAATCGTCTTGCGCCAGCCTTGCCTTAATCGCCTCCGCTGTTTCGGGCCAGGCGCGCAGACGTTTCACGCCATTATTTAAACCGACTGCATCCACGGTTTTCTCGCTGGCCGCCAATCCGCCTATCAGGAGGACAATAGCCGTTTGCGCGATAAGTCCCCATTTCAACCAGCCCAAGCGGCGAGGTGATTGCACCGCCCAAAATCCAACCAAAATAGGCGCTGCAATATAGGCGGTGACGGCCCAATTCGCATTGGCGCGCGACAGCAGCGCTTCTAAGGTAATTGCAAGGAGCGGCAGCGCGGCCAATGCTGCCAACCATTTGGCGGGGCTTTCTAATCGACCTCGCGCGGCAGCGACCAACGCGATGAGAAGCATGGGGAAGGGTATAATCCCGAAGACGCCAAATTGATCGACCCAAAACTGAATGACTTCTTCAGGGTTAAATAAGTCGCGGCCCAAATTGGCATTTTCCGCTGTGTGGGAAATTGTCGCAAACTCATTTGCCGCATTCCACATCAAGTTCGGCGCGAGCAGCGCCGCCGCAATCCCGGCTACAACAAAACCTCTGAGGCCCAGCAACGCCTTGCGGCTCGGCGCGTCGAACAATACCGCCAAACATAAAACGGGCACCATGAAAGCCATCGCGTATTTCGAAAGAAGCCCCAGTCCTAGCGCGAGGCCTAATTGCAATACGCGGCCCAATTTTTGTTCTTGGCCATCCCCATCCCGTAAGCAAGCCCAAGCGTGCAAGGCCGCCGCCCAGCACAGCAGCAGCGCTGCATCCGTGCTCATGATGAAGCTCGACAACCAAACGGCAGGCATCAGCACATAAATCAGCGCCGCCCAGAATGCGGCTTGCGAATCATAAAACCGCCGCGCGGCCAGAAAAATCATGACCGTCGTCGCAATATGCAGGAGCGGCGCGGATAGGCGCACGGCCCATTCCGAATGTCCGAAAATAGAGGTCGTCGCGCCAATAAGCCAAGCAATCATAGGGGGCTTGGAAAAATACCCGAAAGCCGGGTCTTGAGACCACGCCCAATATTGCGCTTCATCCCCGTGAAGACCCCAAGGCGCCGTCAATAAGAAGACAAGCCGCATAAACAAGAGGATGAGTAGGATCACCCCCAGCTGCCGCGACATTGATTTCGTTTGAATAGTCATCAGCGCGCTATGGCGCGTCCGGCGCTGAAAGAAAAGCGCGGCCTGTCGTTCCCAGCAGGGACTAAAGGGTTGGCGCCGCTGACTATCCGCAGACAAAATAAAACCCGCGACCGATAAATCGGTGCGGGTCTTATCACTAACTCTACCGAAGCAGAGTATTATGAGGCGCAATCACGCCCCATTAATTTTATTTTCACGCTGATCCTAGTTGACGAATGCGCCAGTGGATCCAAGTGAAACCAAAACCTCAGTACGACGGTTCAGCTGCTCTTTAACACCATCACCGGTCTGAACGAATGGCTCTGTTTCGCCTTTACCTTCAGCTGTGATCAAGTTGCGAGATACACCTTCACGGACAAGCTCGTTCAGAGCATCTGTTGCGCGGCGCTTTGAAAGAGCCAAGTTGTAAGATGCTGCACCGGACGTATCCGTATGGCCGATAACGCGAATACTCGACACGTCACAGAACTGACCGATATCCAGGATGCGGTTAATCGCATTCCGTGTTTCAGCAGACTGGCCTTTGTTGAACTCATAATAGATGATTTCTTGGCGATTTTGCTCACCACAAAGCTCAGCAATCGATGTGCCTGTATTCAAAGTAGGACAGAAATTAATGTCTGAAACAAGAGATCCGTCAGGACACGTCACTTGAGGCAAAGGTTGCGTTGGGCAAGCTGAGGTAATGTCAACGATAGACCCGTCCCAGCATGTGCGTGTCTCAATGACAGGCGGTGGTGCCTGAACAACAGGGGCCGGCTTGGGTAAACATTGACCGGCATTGAAAACCATATTTCCGTCCCAACACTGATATGTTGGAGTTGGCGCAGGCGGAGATGTCATCACAGGCTTAGCACGCTCACCAAATGCATAACGAACACCTGTCACAATAGAATGTGAACCAACGTCGCTCATTTCGGCATCAAAAAGTTCGAATACACCATTTGCGCCATTTGAAATGTGACCATCCAAGTCCAAATCAGGACCGTTTAAATATGTGTAATGTGTATCCCACGTCAGATTATCTGAGATTTTATATCCCAAACCGGCCAATAATTGCCAACCAAATCCAGTGTCAGAACCACTGATGGCACAGCTTGAAGCCTGACCTGGTGTACGTGTTCCGATACAAGTCGGGTTGCGAGTCAGCGCGTTATCGACGCTTGGGAAGTCACTTGCTATGACTCGAGCTTTCCCTCGAACAAGACCAAGGCCCGCACCAACATAGGGCTCGAAAGATCCAAGCGCGTCAGTATTAAAGTCATATAATGCATTAAGCATCAAGCTATCGGTCCGTAAAGACGCTTTTGATGCAGGAGTCAGGCTGACGGATCCCAGATCTGTCCGCAAGTTATCCCCATCAACTTCGATGCGCCAGTTTTCGCCAAAGTCATAACCCGCGCCGAAGGATAGCGCGCCATTGCCCTCACTTTGAATCCCGTTGCCGTTGATAGTGCTGTCTATACCGCCGGTAACTTCGGGATCATGATGTGTCCCGTAACCAGCATTGCCACGAAGGTACCAACCTTCGCTCTCATGGTCGTCCGCATAGGCCGAAGTGGCCGCTAGAAGACTAAGTGCCGAAACGGCACCAAATAAATAAGATCTCATCTCTGATATCCCCTAAAAAAATTAAATTCGCGCCGCTTTCAAGCCGACACCGAACTATAGTTAACAAAATTGACGGACACAAATGGGCATAACAGCGATGAACGCTTTCTGAATGTGCAAAGGGTAATAATTCCGGAGACGAAAAAAAGCCAATGAAATGGGGGTTTAGTGCTTACAATCCAATATAATCTCACGCAAAATTAATAAAAACAGGCAGAATCGACGATTATGGCGCAGAGGTTTTTTTAGAAAATCGGCAAATATCCTGAATCGGACAGGCATAACACTCGGGTGTTCGGGCTTTGCAGACATAGCGCCCATGCAACAAGATCCAATGATGCCCGCCGTGAAGGTAGTTTTCCGGCGTTACGCGCAGGAGATTGAGCTCGACCTCAAGCGGATCCTTACCGGGTGCCATTCCGGTGCGGTTGGAGACGCGGAAGATGTGGGTGTCCACCGCCATAGTCGGCTGGCCGAAGACCTCATTAAGGACCACATTGGCCGTTTTGCGCCCAACGCCCGGCAGGCGGATCAAATCTTCGCGGGTTTGCGGGACTTCGGAATTGAACTCATCGACCAGCAGCTGCGAGAGCTTAATGACATTTTTTGCCTTATTGCGATAAAGGCCGATGGTCTTGATGTGGTCGCGCACTGTGTCTTCGCCCAGTGCCAGCATTTTCTCGGGCGTATTGGCGAGCCGGAAAAGATCTTTCGTCGCGCGGTTTACGCCAATATCCGTAGCCTGCGCGGAAAGGGCTACGGCCACGACTAATGTATAAGGGTTCACATAATCCAGTTCCGTTTCCGGCGCGGGCCGCTCAACCGACAGTCGGCGATAGATTTCGGCCGTTTGTGCCCGCGTCAGTTTCGGACGCGGGAGGTCTTTGTAAAGTTTCTCTTTCGCAGCCATTATATATTGGCGAGCATATCTTTAATGAGATTATCAGCGAATTTGACGGATGGCTCGGCAACCAACTCACCTTTACCGTCAAAGGCGCTTTGCGCATTGCCGACGCCGACTTGGATGGGCGAAACATGCGCGCCGAGGCGCATGAGGATGTAATTTATCTGGCGCATGCACATTATGCCGCTCATCGGGCCGGGCGTGCAGGAGGCGATACCCCAATAGGGCGACGTGAAATGCGCCGTGCCAACGGTTGACGTCCAATCGATCGCATTTTTGACGAGCGGCGGCAGGCTGCCATTATATTCAGGACTGACAATCACGACGCCGTCACAGGACTTTATCTTGCGAATAAGTTTTTTCACGCCCGCCGGCATATCTAAGTCACCATGATAAAGCGGCAGATCATACGCTCCAAGATTGATCGAGGTGGGTTTTACGCCTGCACGTTTGAATCGTTTCACAAGAGCCTTTTCCAGCTGCTTATTGATAGATCCATCGCGGAGCGAGCCGCAGATAAAACCAATGACTGGGGGAGTAGCAGAGGACATATAATCACTTTCAAGCATTAAAATGCGGCGTATTTGGAATTTTCCAAACGACCTATCCCCCTATATACGGGACTGCAAACGTTTTGGGGGGAATGGCGTGAGGCTCTTGATAAAGCTCACCGGAGTTGTAACATTGTAACTATGCAAAAGTTCGAAGGCATATCATTTATATGGGCGCTAATTCTCATGGGGGTCATCGCCCTCGTGTTTGCGGCTCGCGCTTTTATCGGCTGGCAACAGGTCCGCACTGATGCGCGGGAAGATTATGAGTATAAACAAGTCCGCGGCATGGTGCCCGGCGCGATGAACCGCGAAACCTATGAACAGATATATCGGCGGGTATATAATCCGCGCGGTCCGCTACATGTTGCCGGGGCCATGCTTGCGATTTTAATCGCGACGCCAATTGCCATGTGGGGTTTCTCGTTTGGACTGGACTTAATCTATAATTTGTCAGGCCAAAGCCGCAAGATTGAGCCGGGCTATTTGGTCTGGCAGTTTTTTCTGTTCTTTGGGATCATCGCGGTTTGGGTCAGCATCGCCTATCTCGCGGCGCGGCGCTATCATCAAAAAGCGCCCGGCAATCTACAATTTGAACTGGATCAGCACCTTTACGGCGGAGACGATCTTTTAGCTCAGCACAATTATGACGACGGTGATAATAGCCTGAAACTTTATCTCAGCTTGGCGCTCATAACGTCCATCCTCACAGCAGCCGCTTTTTTTATGAGAAAGCTATAAGCCTTAGAACCCCAAGACGTCCCGCATGGAATAGCGGCCTGGTTTTTGTGCAAATGCCCAAACAGCAGCAGAGACCGCGCCGCGCGCAAAAACTGACCGGTCAAAGGCGTCATGCGATAAGGTAATCATTTCGCGATCATGTGCGAGCTTCACATCATGGCGTCCAATAACGCCGCCGCCCCTCAGAACCGCAAATCCGATATCGCCGGTTTTGCGTTCGCCCGTTACGCCAACCCGGGACAGAACTTGCGTGTCTTTTAAATCCACGCCGCGGCCCTTGGCGGCCGCTTCGCCGAGCAGAAGCGCCGTTCCCGACGGCGCGTCAATTTTGTGGCGGTGATGCATTTCCGAGATTTCTATATCCCAATCAGTGCCGAGTTTCTCAGCGGCCAGCTCAACCAAAACGGATAATGCCGTCACGCCGGGCGAGAAATTTCCTGCGCGCAGGAGTGCAACATTCTCACAGGCGGTTTCAATGGCATGATTTTCTGCAGGGGTAAAACCGGTTGTCCCCGACACCATAGCTTTGCAGCGACCGGAATGACCCGTACCCGCCAAAATCAGCGCCGCGTCAATCGCCGCTTTCGGGGCTGAAAAATCGATCAAGACGTCACAGGCGTCTAATCCGGTTTTGAAATCAGATGTGAGTTTGACGCCCGAGGGGCCTGATCCCGCAATTTCTCCCGCATCTTGACCAAGCTGAGAGGCGCTCGGAGCTGTGATTGCTGCGCCGAGGCGAACGTCATCCCTGTCTGCAATAGCCCGGATAACAGCTGCGCCCATGCGCCCGTCTGCGCCCAATATGCCAAGTTCAATGCTCATGACGCGGGCTCTATCCCGCAAAGGTGGTTATCTGCAAGCCGTTTTGGCTTGGCGGAGCGCTGCGGTGACGCCCTTGAGTGAGAATGTGTAGCGCGTCTGTGTGCCGCGTTGGGAAACGGCGGAGACTGTCATGGTCGAGCCGGCCCGCATTTTGGACACGAGCTTTCGTTCATTTGCGCTCTCGGAAATAAAGGCTTCATTATCGGCGGCGAACATTGTCAGGGCCGTGCTGCCGACCTGAGCTTTTGGAGCTCGGGTGGGTTTCAGAGTATATCCAGCGAGAAAGGACGGCTGTTCTGTCGCCGCGCCATTCTTCCAATTGGAGACCATAAAATAGATATCGCCGTGATCCACAGACGTCGGTGATTTGGCTTGGGCTTCGCTGAGTACGTAACAAATACGCTCTCCGCCGGCCCCGCGTGTATAAACGGACCAATCGCCGTGGGTGCCTGCGAGCTTTGGCGCGGATTGGGCGAAAGCCGGCGCGGCTGTCAACGCGGTTAGGGCAAAGACGCTGCAAAATCGTAGAGTGTGAGAACGTGTCATATCACGGATGATAATGCGGCCCGCACGGTTAATCCCGCGTTAAATACAGTTGCCCGTTTACACCTAAATATAAGCTTTGTTCTCGGTGAGATGAAACGACCTCCAGATCGCATAGGCGGCGACGCAAGCGCTGCCTATGACGATCATCATAAAAGGGGCTTTGGGAGACATCTTCAAAAGCGCCAAACCTATGAGGCCGAATGTCAAAATATTGACGGCAAAATTATATAGAACCGAACCCGCGCTCATCAATTGCGCGCGGATACGCGGATGCGCGCGCCGCTGCGCCATAGCTTGAAGTGGCACGACAAACATACCGTTAAAAAGTGAAGCCCCTGCGACACCTAACAGGAAGAGGGGTGTGCGCGGATTTCCCCAAAAGTCATTGACCGGGCCAAAGGTTTCGGTCCCGCTATATGTTGGTGTCGGCGCAAAATAGAGAATGAGAGAGCTAAGCGTCACGCCAATGATACCCACAGTCACAAGGCGAATGGCTTCCGGCCCCCAAATTTTCCAATTACCTATAAACATGGTGAGTATTGAGCCTACGAATATGGACAGTGTAGAGACGACTAGGACCAATTGTAGCACACCCTTTTCATAGCCCATTACATCGGCGATGAAGCTGGGGAAAGCCGTGATGAATATCGTTGAAAGACCGTAGAACCAAGCGATCCCAAGCCATGGCCTCAAAACTTGCGGGTGCTCAAATATTTTCTTCAACACGGCCCAAATGGCCGTGATGGGATTATAGTCGACCTTCATATCCGGGTTGGGCGGGGCCGCAGGCGGGCAACTTTCCGCTGCAATCCACCCAACGATTGCCAGAATAAATAATATAACCGCCAAAATGATAGGCTGCTCTGTCGCAAGTTCCAGTCCAACGATTGTCCCAATTAAGAGGACCGCAAATTGTGTCCCGGACAAAAGGCCATTGCCTTTGATCAACTCATCGCTGTCTAACCATTGTGGCATGACCGCGTTTTTGGTGGGCGCGAAAAAGGCAGACTGCGTTCCCATCAATCCCAATGAGATGGCAAGAATCCAAATGCTCTGCGTCATGAATCCAATACCTGCAAAAACCATAATGCAAACTTCGGCGCGTTTGATCCAACGAAAGATAACACCTCGGTCTACCTTATCAGCAATTTGACCTGCGATTGCGCAAAACACCAAAAAGGGTCCCGTAAAAATCAATGACGCAATTGGAACTTTCATGGCCTCGGGCAGGCCTGGCAAAAATTCAAAAGCGGGGTTGATAACAGCGACGTAGGTTATCAGTGCTATCAAGGCGTTCTTCAGCGCATTGTCATTAAACGTCCCGGCTTCAAACAGCACATAGAGTGGGGCGAAGCGTCGTGAGAGCAAAAGCGGTCTGCGCGGTGTCTTGACCGCCATCATTTTGTTTTTTGACATGGCTCTGCCTAATCCTCTTCCGCTTCGCGCGCCATTCTTTTGGCGCGGGCAACCTTGTTTTCTTCAAGCCGTCCAATGTCGTCAGGGTTAAGCGCTCCGGGGTTTTCTAGATCGAGCAACTCTATTGAGCGGGTTTCAATTCGGTCTTGCAGCAATTCCATGAATTCATCCTTACCCAACCCGGGCGGGATGGGCTTTAGATATTCAATAAACGCCTTGCCGGTAAATTTTGCCCAATCCGTCTGATTCCACCGCTGACCCAGCGTATTCGCGACAGGAATAACGGGGCATCCAAAATCCTGCTGTAAATGCCAGACACCTTTGCGATATTTGTGATGGGTGCCGATTTTTGACAGATGGCCTTCAGGAAAAATGAGAAGGCGGCGGCCCTCGTTTCGGATCTTTTCGGCTTGCTCTTCCATCTTTTTGCGCGAGTCTGACCCGCCGCAGCTATCGATGACAACAGCATTCATCTTTGTCAGGATACGCTTCAAACCCCAGAATTTCTCTAAATGATCGCCCGTAACAAAAGACAAATCGTCAAAGTCTGAGAATATAACAAAGCCGTCGCCATAGGATTGATGTTTAGAGGCGATGATAACGGGACCTGTGGCCGGGATATTTTCTTTGCCGGAAACGTGAATATCCATACCGCCAATGCGGCGCATTCCCCACACCATGACTTTGGTATAGCGTTTCAGCGCGGCCATGAGCGCCGCTCGCCCCGGGATGAAGGAGGCGACCAGGCAACTGAAAACATAAATTACGGTTGTCAGATAGAAGAAGATGTTAAAAGTAAAGGTTCGCATCACGCATCTTCCAAAACGGCCATGACGGCCCGTTCAAATGTATCATTATGATCAGAGAGCGCGCCAATATCTCCGCCGAGCAATTTACCATGCGCTGACTGCACCACGACTCCCAGCGCCATAGACGCAAGCAAATCCGGCGCGATGCCGCTGCGAAGGCGTCCGGCTGACTGGTTGAACTGCACCAACTCCGTCGCCGCCCGCAGAGGGCCGTCTTCGGCTAGTTTGGGGAATCGGTGCATATAAAGCAGATGATAGGCAAATAGCGGCCAGTCCTCATCCGCGAGCGCGGCATAGTCCCGGACAATATCAGAAACGGCTCCTGCAAGCGGTTGATCCATAGCCCCGCGGACCAGCTCCGTTAGGCGAACATGGATGGTTTTCATGAGAATGCGGGCAAGATCGCCTTTGGATTTGAAATGGCGGTAAAGAAGGCCTTCACTTACACCCGCCATTTCAGCAATGGACTTTGTCGACACGCCCTCAATGGATTTTTCCACGAACAAGGTCAGCGCCGCCCGTTCAATGCGTGCTTTGGCTGTACCGGCTTGCGCCGTCACACCGCGTCTGTCCTGATTGCGTCTAGGCATTTGGTCTCTCCAAACTTGGCCAGTCCTTTGAATTTATGTGCGAAGTTGTCGCAAAACTCCTAAAATGTGATTAATCACTTACTCGTTCCCAATTAAGCGGATTGAAGTCACCTTTGTCACCATATAAATATGAATAATTGAAAAACGTTAGTGATTACTCACTCACAATAACGTGTGCCCATACAAATGCGTTCAATTCACGCTTTAAAAAGCAGGCTTGATTAGCTGCGCGCAAATAGGCAGGTCTGCGGAAACAGTTAAACACAAGCGCTCACTTCGGAGACATCCATGAAATTATCTAACAAAATTACAGCCGTTATCACAGGCGGCGCCTCCGGCCTGGGCGAAGCCACCGCTCGTGCCTTTGCGGCCAAAGGCGTCAAAGTCGGCATTTTTGATATGAACGCGGACCGCGGTGAAACGGTGGCGTCTGAAATTGGCGGCGTCTTCGCCAAAGTAAATGTGGCTGACGAAGCCAGCGTTGATGCCGGATTTGAAGCTGTGCGCGCCGTGAACGGGACCGAGCGCCTGCTCATCAACTGCGCGGGCATAGGGCTCGGCATGAAAACGGCGAGCCGCAAGCGCGATACGGGTGCAATCCTCGCCCATGACGTTGCCGCCTATAAGCGCGTGCTCGACATTAACCTTTTTGGCAGCTTCCTCTGCGCGTCGAAATCCGCCGCTGCGATGATGGCGCTGGAGCCGATGGACCCTGACGGGGAACGCGGCCTCATTGTGAACACGGCGTCTGTTGCGGCCCAAGACGGTCAAATCGGGCAGCTCGCCTATGCGGCTTCTAAGGGCGGTATTTTGTCCATGGCCCTCCCCATGGCGCGTGACCTCGCCCGCGAAGGTATCCGCGTGAATACGATCTTGCCGGGGTTTTACGAGACGCCGATTTATCAGCAAATGAAACCTGAAGTGAAAGAGAGCCTCCGCGCCCATGTCCAATTCCCAAACCGCTTTGGCCAGCCCAGCGAGTTCGGCGACGTCGCGGTCTTCATGGCGGAACATGCTTACATCAATGCGGAATATATTCGAACGGATGCAGGTGCGAGAATGCCGCCGCGTTAAATTATCTAAACAGCCGCCCAGATTGCTCGCGGATAAGTAATTTAAAGAGTTTGATTACTCCGAAAAATATCGAAACATGAAAGATCAATATCAAAAGGGAGAAGAAAATTTCAGGTGCGATTGATCTCCCAAACCGAATATCATCCTCAATTGCGAGCATAAAAACAGTGCAAAAAATAAGCCTAACAAAGGTATCGCCGGGACGACCCATCTTTTCAGAAAAGCGCGTAGGCTAAAGAATAGAAATAGACAGACTGAAGACAAAAAAACATAAAACCAGATAAAGTCAACATATTGGAATGACGTGTAGTATCTGTGCTTTGGTCTAATCTGTGAAGAAACAAAGAAATCTGCAGCGGAAGCTATTAAAAACCAGCCTAGATAAAGTGAGGCTAAACCGCCGAGTATTAGGAGGAGTAGTCTAACTCTTGGCGACGCCATTTGAACTCATCACTTCTTATGCACAACCATTTGCGGGAACGGAATTTTGATATTGTTGTCCCGCAGCAATCGCCAGACGATGAAGTTCAAATCTGATGTGAATTTATTGGGGCCGTCATCAATGCCGGAGCACCAAAATTCGACAGCCATTTTTGCCCCATATTCCCCGAACTCACGGAATTCCAAGTCCGGCATTTCCGGCTCCGTCAACACGCTTTTATGTTCCAGAAAAGCAGGAATGATCAAATCTTCCAACACGTCCAGATCGGTATCAAACCCGACAGTAAAGTGAACTTCATAGCGCTGACGCGGGTCTTTATGAGTCCAGTTCTCATAAGCTTCTTCAATAAATTTCGTATTTGGTACCATGATGTCTTTGCCGTCTGTGGTTTCGACCACGGTTTGGCGCATGTTAATGGCTTCCACAAATCCTTCTTGTCCGTCAGGCAAAACAACATAGTCGCCCGACTGAACCGAGCGATCGAACAGAATTATCATACCTGATGCAAAATTTGCTGCGACGGGTTGCAGGCCTAGTCCGATACCCAGTGACAAAGCTGAGAAAATAACGACCAGACCGGATAGGGGCACTTTTGCCGCGCTCATAACTAAAATGAAGACAATAGTGAAAAGGACGATCTGGAAAATTTTCCCGACAACTTCCTGGGTGGCAACATCCAGACCATCTTGTGACCGAATCGCAGTTTGTCCCTTTGAGTTGGCAATATTTCCCAATTTGAAAAACAGAGCGCCAAAAACGAGTAGCAAAATTACCGTCATCATGCTGATGGGCGTATCCCCCATCTTCATGAGGGTGATCCCATTCAGATTCTCAACGAGGTCATCATAATATCCGAACAGCATAATTAACGCGAGCGGGATAACTGTCCAAACAGCAATTTTTTGAAAAAGACTGTTCTTAATAAATTGCTTTATCGCTTTGTAGAGCAAGAAAACGAGAGCCAAGCTTTGCGCGATTTTAATGAGCCACGTATCGCCGGCTATGGGAACAGCTTTCACGATTGCGCCGAAAAGAATTAAAAGCCCAACAAGGACAATTGGGCGAAGTAATGACCCGGTCTGAAACATATAATCGCGAAAGACTCTAAACTTCACACCTTCAGCAGGTTTATCGCGGAAAAAGAAGAGGCGCTTGCGCACTATTCTTGCGATCAGCGGGGATAGAATAATGGCCAAAACAATTGCGCCGAGCTGTGCTAGAAATTTAATGCTGGTGAGCCATTCCAAAAGTTTGTTCCAAATTCTGGATAGCAGCGCTTTCGCTTCTTCCGCATTGGCCGGGATTATCGAAGGTTTCGCCGGGGCCCCAGATTGCTCCTTAGCTGCCAACGCTGCAGCAGCCTCCATTTGTTCCCTGACGGCTTCTGTGAACGCCTTTTCAGCCTCGTCGCGGGCTTCAATCGCGGCCCGGATTGCCGGATCGTCGAAATCAATTGCAGCGGTGGCCGGACGGTCTTCAAGGGCGATATTTTCAGGCGCAGCGTTTGGGTCGACAGCCACGACCGTTTCATTTGGAGCGGGCGGCGTCTCCGGTTCAGGACTTTGCGCCCAGCCCGACAGTGTCATGGTAACCAAGATGAAAAGGGAAAGCCAAATGATGCGCAATATAGTCATGAAAATGGTCCCGAAATCAAACTTCCATGCCCCACTATAACTCAGACTAGCTTTTGTAAACGTTTTTGGGCTATGGCCGCGCGAGAAATGGAGTCCCAAAATATGAGTTCACCTAAAAAAGTCGTCCTGGCCTATTCCGGCGGTTTGGATACCTCAATCATCCTGAAATGGCTGCAAGAGGAAAAGGGCTGTGAAGTCGTTACTTTCACGGCGGATTTGGGCCAAGGCGAGGAGCTGGAACCGGCGCGCCGCAAAGCGGAAGCCGCAGGCGTCAAAGAGATATTCATTGACGACCTGCGCGAAGAATTTGTTCGCGATTTTGTCTTTCCGATGTTCCGCGCCAACGCCCTTTATGAAGGGCTCTATTTGCTCGGCACATCTATTGCGCGGCCGCTAATATCGAAGCGCCAGATAGAGATCGCGCATCAGGTCGGCGCGGATGCGGTCTGTCACGGCGCGACCGGTAAAGGGAATGATCAGGTCCGGTTCGAACTCGGCTATTACGCGCTCGATCCGGAGATAAAAGTTATCGCGCCTTGGCGCGAATGGGATTTGAACTCTCGAAATAAACTCATTGAATATGCCGAAAAACATAATATCGAAATCGCCAAAGATAAGCGCGGCGAAGCCCCGTTTTCTGTCGATGCAAATCTCTTGCATACATCCTCCGAAGGCAAGGTCCTAGAAGACCCCTATCAGGAAGCGCCTGATTATATTTACCAGCGCACGGTCTCGCCCGAAGAGGCGCCCGATAAAGCGACCTATATCGAAGTCGGATTTGAACGCGGCGATGCGGTGTCTATCAATGGCAAGGCTATGTCTCCGGCGACCATTCTGACCAAGCTGAATGAGCTTGGAGGGGCGAATGGTATCGGCCGTTTGGACCTGCTGGAAAACCGCTATGTCGGCATGAAATCGCGCGGTGTCTATGAGACGCCAGGCGGGACAATCCTGCTCATGGCGCATCGCGGCATTGAACAGATAACCATGGATAAGGGCGCGAGCCATTTGAAAGATGAGCTGATGCCGAAATATGCGGAGTTGGTGTATAACGGATATTGGTATTCACCGGAGCGCGAGATGTTGCAGGCCGCGATTGATAAGTCGCAAGAGCTCGTCACAGGCGAGGTGCGCCTGAAACTCTATAAAGGCAATGTCGATATCGTCGGCCGTAGATCAGACTATTCTCTCTACAGCCAAGAGCACGTTACCTTCGAAGAAGATGACGTCTATGATCAGGCGGATGCGGGCGGATTTATCAAAATCAACGCGCTGCGACTGCGCCTTTTAAAAGCGCGCGACCGCAAGGCCGGGAAGAACACCTAAATCCTGACCGCCGATTCAGACTAACTTATGGCGCGTCTTTTGTTATTACATTATCAATGGATAGGCCGCTGTCATCGGCAGCGGGTGCGGGCTCAAATTTGGTAAGCGGCGCGGCTTGTGCCTGCGCTTGCGCGGGTGCGCTGTCGCCGACTAACATATCAAGCACCATCGGCACAATAAAGGCGCCGATAACAAGGCCTGTCACGGCCCCCAAGGCAAAGTTCTTATTGAACAAGGAGCCGGACGACTTCGCAGGGGCTTGCATATCGGTCACCACTTGCGCCGGTTTGGGCGAGCGTTTCAAAAGGTTGGCAATAAAGCTTTTTGACTTTTCAGGGGCCTGAGCTGCCTGATGGTCCAGAGACGGATGCCCGGAAGCCCCGGGCTGAATTTGCAGCGGCAAAGGGGGCGGTCCGGGTTGAGCATATTGCGGTTGCGCCCCGTGGTGAGGCGGTACAGCAGCAGCAGCCCGCAACATTTGGGGGGCCGCTGATAGCTGCATGTGATGCGCTGGAGCTGCAGGCACCTGTGCATATTGGGGTGATTGAGTCTGTTGAGGTTGAGGCGAGGGCGCAAATTGTCCTGATTGCATGTGCGGCTGCGTCAGAGCTTGCGGGGCATAAGGTTGCGCCGTTTGTGGTTCGGCGGGCGGCGTATATTCGTTAGGTGCTGCCTGATATTGCGCCGCATGCCCGGGAGGCTGTGAAGGCGCGAAATGTTGTGCCGGGGCGGCCCCGGGAATCGATGAAGCTACCGGACCTGAAGTTTCAGCTGTCATCATCTCCGGCGACCAAGGCACGGCCGTCGGTGTCGGGTTCGTTGGAATTTGCTCGCTCATAGTCTTATCCCCAGAAGATCGAACGTCTTTATGGTTGATAAAACCTAAAGCCCCGTTAAGCGCGAAAGTGACGTTTTGTTCACACTTTGGGACATAATTTTACGCGCAGCCCTGCAAAATCGCTGTTACAATTGCGCAGATCAACCGTTAAGGCGGCAGCCATTACGCGGGATTTTCCAAAGAGGTGATATCATGTCCAAAGCGTCTTCTAACGAGCTTGGCTTTCGCGAATCCGTTGAGCTTATGTTCAATCGGGCGGCCAGTTTCATGGATATTTCGGATAAGCTCATTGAGAAAATCCGGGTCTGTAATGCGACATATATCGTGCGCTTTGGGGTTAAACTACGCGGGGATGTTCATACGTTCACCGGATATCGCTCCGTTCATTCAGAGCATAAAGAACCTGTCAAAGGCGGTATTCGCTACTCATTGGGCGTTAATCAGGACGAGGTTGAAGCCTTGGCTGCGTTGATGACCTATAAATGCGCGCTGGTCGACGTGCCCTTTGGCGGATCGAAAGGCGGTCTCTGCATTAATCCCAAAGACTGGAATGAGGAAGAGCTGGAGCGCATCACCCGCCGCTTCACGTTTGAGCTCTCACGCCGCGACCTCATCCATCCGTCTCTCAATGTGCCCGCACCTGACATGGGCACGGGCGAGCGGGAAATGGCGTGGATGGCGGATGAATATCGCCGTTTGCACAATGAAAATATCGACGCGATTGCTTGCGTTACGGGCAAGCCTGTACATCTAGGCGGCATTATGGGCCGCACCGAAGCCACGGGGCGCGGTGTCCAATACGCACTTCGAGAATTCTTCCGCCACTCAGACGATGTCAAAGCGGCAGGCTTGCGCGGTGAATTAAAGGGCAAAAAGATTGTTGTTCAAGGCCTCGGGAATGTCGGCTTTCATGCAGCCCTATTTTTGCAGACTGAAGATAAAGCGAAGATCATCACCGTTATAGAGCGCAATGGCGTCATTCGAAATAAGGACGGTCTCGATATTCAGAAGCTTAAAAATCACATGATGTCGGGCGCGCCTTTGGCCGATTTTGACGGCGGCACGGTTTCTCAGGACAAGAACGCTCTGGCTGATAAATGCGACATTCTTATCCCGGCGGCGTTAGAATCTGTTATTCATGTGGGCAATGCGCATAATATTAAAACCAAACTCATTATTGAGGCGGCCAATGGCCCCGTCACGGCCAAGGCGGATAAAATTCTGCGCGACCGCGGCATTACAATTATCCCGGATATGTTTGCCAACGCAGGCGGCGTGACCGTGTCCTATTTTGAGTGGGTCAAAAATATTAACCAAATTCGCTTCGGGCGTTTGCAGCGCCGCTATGAAGAAGGGCGTAGCAATGCCCTTATCGAAGCACTCGAAAAACAAGGCATGAAATTCTCGAAGAGTTTCAGAACCGAATTCCTCGACGGTGCGGATGAGCTTGATCTCGTGCGGGCAGGTCTCGATGACACAATGCGCTTGGCCTATCGGAATATTCGCGACACCCTCAAAGAGAAGCCGGAACTGGAAGACCTGCGGACGGCAGCCTTCTACACAGCCATACAAGATATCGCCCTGCATTATCGCAGCATTGGACTGTAGTTAAGGCATGAGAGATTCCTCTTTTCCCCATTGCAGCGTTTTTCAAAACGCAAGGGGAGAAGTGGCCTAAGGCTATTTTTAAAATCGCTGGAATGGAGAGAAAGTTTTCTTTTTCTGTTTTATTTCCGTTTTGTCGTTTGTCTAGTTCGTCTCGTTTCTCTTTAAAAATTCGGTATTAAAAGGGATGTTCGTGTGGGTGGTTAGGCTCTGCGGTTGCGAATGCGATATGCGAATGCTTTGAGCCCTTCCCGCTTATTGCCAGAAAGCCCCACACGACGACGCCTTTTTGCGCTGACGGCCTAGCTGAACAGTCGAGGTCCAATAAGCTCTCGTCAGGCCACCCAAGCTATTGGGACATTACCCCCAAAGCTCCAATGACAAGCGCCGCTCCTTCCCGATTAGATCAATGCGCATCTGACCGTCCCGTGGAAGAAGACAAGATTAAATATGCGGCCATACACCCTATTCGAGGATGCATCTTTTTGAAAAAATTATAAGCCGTTGAAAGAATGGAGTTTTGTTTGTCGCGAAGTTCATTTGAAACGAGGATATAGATTCCAAACTCCCAAAATATGTCGCTTCGGGCACCCTATCGGGCTGCGTCGGTGTGACATTCAGAGAATAAGCGAGCGGTCCGCAAAACGCAAAAACCCGTCTCGCTTTGGCGAAACGGGTTCTCTACATACAGGCGAGCATTCGCCCGTCTAATTCTTTAATTACGCGACTTTGATGTGCGCTTTCTCACCGACATCCGGCAGCGTGTCAGTCATATTCGCTTTCGCTGTCTCGTAGAGAAACTTCAGCGGATTGCCCGAGCTGGCCCAGAGCGCAGCGTCCTTCATTTCAAATTTAAGCATCAGCATCTTCTCATCCGTTGTGCCGCCGGGATACCAACTAGAGACAATCGGACTCCAAAAGCGCTCGACAAGTCCCGGCTCTGTTACGGATGATAAATAGCCGCTTACGCAGGCTTGGTAATCTTTCGTCATATAGGTCATCATGACATTTGTCGGGTTTTCCAAAACAGCCTTGCCGAGGTCAGAGGTTCTGTCTGAATAAAAATAGACGGTACCTGTGCAATTCTCAATCAGATCCTCATCCAATTGCGGGGACATGGGCTGCATGTGCTCGGATGGATTGGGGGAACCAAGCATCACACAACGAGCATCTGCCAGCTGTTCCAACAAGTGTTTTTGCGGGTTTTCTTTAAAGTCACTTAGATCGGTCATGCGTCTCTCCAGTTTTAAATATTTGCAAAAAACAAACGGCTACCTGCCGCAAAGAGTTCCGAATTCTTTTGACTCAGCCGCAGTGGATGCGACAATCTGATAGGAATTTGGAGGAGAGACCATGTCAAAAATTATGAAATATTCGAGCTGGGCTATTGCGCTCTACATTGCCCTCATTTTTCTAGATAGTTTGCGATTTAAATTCACCGGACATCCGACGCCTCATCATATTTTTACAACACTAAAAGACTGGTCCGGTATTGGATTATTTTATCCTGCGGGGCCATGGGTGATCGGCCTGGCTGAGCTCGCCTCCAGCCTGCTGGTCTTGGTGTTGCCTCTAATTTTCACGCTAAAAAAATCTCCCCGCAACGCGGCGCGCAGTCAGTTTCTCGGCGCGTTGATCGCCTTTGGCGTGATGAGCGGCGCGATTGTTTTTCATCTCTTTACCCCGCTTGGCATTAATACACCGACGGAGTGGAGTGCAGATGGGCAGACCATTCTAAAAGAAGGGCCGCTGCTGTTTTTAATGGCTTGCGGGGTTTGGGCGACGTCACTCCTATTGATGGTCTGGCGCGGCGCTCAGATGAAGGGCGGGACGAAACACTGAAAACTTAGGACTTTGCGTCCAGCCACGCCTTATAGCGTTTGGTGAGTTTTGCGGTTTTCATCTGCTGACCAAGGAGGGCGAACAACGCATTTTGTTTGCGTTTAAGGGGCAGGCCATCGCCGAGGCGGTAAAGCTGCTGTTTGGTCATCGCCATGCCCGCGAGCGAGCCCATGGCTTTGTCTTTCCAGCCCGCACGGCTAATCGTGACCTGCAGAGATTTATCTTCGCGCCAATCGGCGATTAGGTGCGGGTTATAGGCAAAAGCGCGTCCAATCCCGACCATATCAACGCCGGCCTCGCTCAAAGCCATCTCCGCCGTTTCTCGCTTTGTCACGCCGCCCGTCACCATGAGCGGCATATTGGCGGTTTCGGAAATGCGTTTGGCGAAGTCGAAGAAAAATAGCTCGCGTTTTTCAGTCGAGCTTTCCACACGGTCATCTTCGGAATTCCCCATCATGGCCGAGCTCTCATAGCTGCCGCCTGAGACTTCGACAAAGTCCACAGCTTCCGCGTTGAGCCAGTCCACGACTTGTTCGGAATCCGCAATATCAAATCCGCCTTTTTGGAAATCTGCGCTATTGAGTTTTACGCCGACAATGAAATCGTCATTCACGCGGTCGCGGATGGCGCGGATAATCTCGAGCAAGAACCGCGCGCGATTTTCCAGCGGGCCGCCCCAAGCATCTTCGCGTAAATTGGTGAGCGGTGAAAGGAATTGCGCAACTAAATACCCATGCGCAGCGTGGACCTGCACGCCGTCAAACCCGGCAGCCTGAGCCGCCAAAGCCGTTTCGGCAAAGCGGCGAATGAGGCCGCGGATTTCATCCTCGGTGAGCGCACGGGCATCGGTGAACATTTTGCTCGCCAAGCCGTCCAAATTGACTTTGGTCGCAGAGGCCGAGACGGGCTGCGTACCCATATTGGCAAAGACTTGCCGTCCGGGATGGGAGATTTGCATGACAAATTTTGACCCGCCCGCCTGTCCGCTTTTGGCCCATGTTTCAAACTGCGCACGAGTCTTCGGGTCATCCAAAGTGTCCGCTTCCAACACTACGCCGCCCGGACCCGTCATCGCGGTCGGGTCCACCATGACATTGCCGGACAGAACAATTCCGGGTCCCGCGTCAGCCGCTGCCGCCGCATTGGACCACGCCGAATAAAGGTTGTTAAGTGCCTCGCCCGGCACCTGACCACCTGCCGCCATATTCTCCTCCATCGCAGCTTTGCACAGCCGGTTCTGGACAACGGCGCCATTGGGCAGGGTCAGGGGGGTGAAAAGCGTTGAGGACATAGGGGGTTCATTTCATATTCAAGGGGAGAACTGTTATAGGAAATTCATGATGAAATTACTACTCACAGTCCTTGCTGTCGCCCTCTGCACAAATGAACTAAGTTTCGCGCAGGATGAAGTGCCGGATCGCGCGCCTTGGAATAATTCTGCTGACGCTTCGGCCGGTCCCGTTATTGCCTTTATTGGTGAAAATGTTTTCATCGAAGAGCACAATCTTGAACAAACAGAAGACATCACGGGGCCAGACGGACGCAAAATAACTCGTATAATCCCAAATCTTTATCACCGCTTCCAAGCGCGATATAAGGTCATTGAGACGATAGGCGGCGCGTATAAAGGTTCTGAAATTGATTTCCAAACCTTCAATCATAACGGCGTATTGATTTTTCCGAAGCTCAATCCACTTCTACTCTTTGCCGTTAACCGAGATGGTAGGTGGGAGGTGAGCCAATATCCAATTTACGCCGTCCATGAAACGACAGATGGAGATTGGGGGATTTGTGGAAGTGCTGCCCAACCTTACAGATCAGAACAGGCGCGAGCTTTAGCCGCGACATATGTTGAACCTTTGGGGTTCCTGGGGCTGCCAAACACGCAGGCGGCAACTGAGGCCTGCATCAAGGGAACCAGGGCCTCGAATCTCTTTGCTTTCGAAGAAGCAACCCGATTTGGCCCGCTGCGCCGACGGGCAGCCTGTAACCGTGAAATGGGTGAGCGTGATAACACGATTCACGGAACAGGGTCTTCCCCGGAAGATGAGTTGAAAGCCAGAATTCACGTTGCCTGCGTCAGTCGACTGGAAGCCGAAGACAATCTCTAACGCCGCCAAACTTTCCACAGGCCATACAGACTAATCGCCAGCCAAGCGATTTCGATGACGAAGCTGGCGAGATTAAAACTGTAAAATAACGATACCAAAATGAGTACCGCGCCGATGCCATTGCCCGCGCTATACATCCAACCTTTCGGATCCATCTTCTCAAGCGTCAATGCGCCGTAGGTGAACAAAATCATCCCCACTCCGACGAGCCCGATGAAGTCAGGAAATGTAAAGGCTTCGAACGTCACGGATTTACCCGCCGCATGGTCAGGTTAATCCGCCCGCCTTTCGGGACCAGCGCGCTTTCACCCAGATAGACTTTCGAGACGCTGTGATAACATTGGCGGGACGCTCCGCCCATGACGACAACGTCGCCGCTCATGAGTTTTGTTCCGTGAGTTGGTCCGCCGCGCACCGGTCCGCCGATACGGAACATGGCCGGATCGCCGAGGCTGACCGAGACGACAGGCGCATTCACGGCCAGCTCATCCCGGTCCACATGCGCGCCCATTTTCGAGCCCTCGCGATACCAGTTAATGAGGCAGGCTTCGGGCAGATCAGGCCAGCCGCTCACGTCCCGCCAGAGTTTCTTCAATAAATCCGGCAAGGGCGGCCAGGGCACGCCTGTTTTGGGATGAGTCTCTTGATAGCGGTAGCCGCGCTCGCGATCCGTCACCCATCCTAGCATACCGAAATTGCTCATGACGACAGATAGAGGCGTCCCCGTGCGCGGCATGGTCGGCTGGAAAAATGGCGCAGTCTGCGTGCCCGCTTTGACGCAATCAATTAACTCCGCTTGTTCTTCTGCGGAGAAGTAAAGCGGGAGATGTTTGAACCCGGGCGGTGGCGGTGTTTTTTGCGCTTTCATATAGTTCACCATTTGAGTGGCACAGGGAACCAAGTCTAGGCCACATTTTGTCCTAATTCATATTTTAAGCGGGAAGGGAATAGTCCTATACAAATCTCAAATATGTGATTAAATAACATTTATGCGTCTCTTAATTCTTGCTTGTCTCTGTTTGCCTCTGGCCGCCTGCGGTCCCGTCACGGCGCATGATAGTACAGCGAGCGACCCAACCGTGGAGGCCGCATCACAGACCCCGCGATCTCGGGTTGCCGCAGTACCGGAAACCGCAAAGCCATTGGTCACTGCGGCGCGCGGCCGTCTAAAATCAATGGTCGTTTATGACGGGCGTTATATGCGGCTCGATTATCCGGGCGGCGATGTTCCCGCGACGATGGGCGTGTGCACCGATGTTGTTATTCGGTCCCTACGCAAAGCCTATGATGTTGATTTGCAAAAACTCGTCCATGAAGACATGAAAGCGAATTTCAGCAAATACCCCAAAAATTGGGGACTGACCCGCCCGGATAGAAATATCGACCATCGCCGCGTGCCGAATCTGGAGACCTATTTCGCGCGCGCAGGACAGGCCCTGCCCATCACGCGGACGGCGTCCGACTATAAACCCGGCGACATTGTCAGTTGGCGATTGGACAGCAATCGCGGCAGCGGCGGCTTGCCCCATATCGGCATCGTCTCAGACCGCCGCTCGCGCAAAGGTATCCCGCTTATCATCCACAATATCGGACGTGGCCCGGAAGAAAGCGACATGCTGTTCGACCACAGAATTACCGGGCATTTTCGCGTCGCGCTAGAATAAGTCTGACCGCCAATCGCGAGACCTCAATATTTCAACGCGATGAACTGTCAATTTTCCCTACAAAAAACCTCACCCCTACCCTTGCGACTCCAATCTGCCGCCCCATATCGGGCTGGAAAGGGGTTTTCGCTTGTGTTTTGCACGGCGTGAACCTTTGCAGTTTTATCATATGAGCAGGTGCCGCAATCGGGCCTGCCACCAATTTGGAGCATGATACATGTCTAAAGTGATCGGTATCGACCTCGGCACGACCAACTCTTGTGTTGCGGTTATGGACGGCGATAAGCCCAGAGTTATTGAAAATGCGGAAGGTCAACGGACCACCCCGTCTGTTGTGGCCTTTACCGAAGACGGCGAACGCCTCATCGGAACGCCCGCCAAACGGCAGGCCGTGACGAACCCGGAGCATACATATTTCGCGGTCAAGCGTCTTATCGGACGCCCGTTCACAGACCCGGCCATTAAAAAAGACGCTAAGCTGCTGCCTTATAAGATTGTCAAAAGCAAAGGCGGCGACGCCTATGTGCAGGGCCGTGACAAAGAGCTGTCCCCGGCTGAAGTCTCCGCCATGACATTGACCAAGATGAAGGAAACCGCTGAGGATTATCTCGGCGCGACCGTCACGCAAGCCGTCATCACGGTTCCCGCTTACTTTAACGATGCCCAGCGTCAGGCGACAAAAGATGCCGGTAAAATTGCCGGTCTCGAGGTTCTTCGCATCATCAACGAGCCAACCGCTGCGGCGCTGGCTTACGGCATGAACAAAGAAGACGGCAAAACCATCGCAGTTTATGATCTCGGCGGCGGTACTTTTGATGTCTCCGTTCTTGAAATCGGCGACGGCGTCTTCGAGGTGAAATCTACAAATGGCGACACCTTCCTCGGCGGTGAAGATTTCGACATGCGTATTGTTGAGTATTTTGCGGATGAGTTCAAAAAAGAGACCTCCATCGATCTCAAGAAAGACAAGCTCGCGCTGCAGCGTCTTCGTGAAGAAGCTGAGAAAGCCAAGAAAGAGCTGTCGACCGCTTCATCCTATGAAGTCAACCTGCCGTTTATCACGGCGGACGCGACCGGCCCGAAACATTTGACCATGAAATTGTCCCGCGCCAAGCTGGAAAAGCTCGTCGATGATTTGATCAAGCGGACAATCGCGCCGATCAAGAAAGCCATTGCGGATGCAGGTCTTTCTGCGGCTGATATTGATGATGTCGTCCTTGTCGGCGGCATGACCCGTATGCCCGCTGTCCAAGCGGCTGTGACCAAGTTTTTTGGCAAGGAACCGCATAAGGGTGTGAACCCGGATGAAGTCGTTGCCATGGGCGCAGCCATTCAGGCTGGTGTTTTGCAAGGTGATGTCAAAGACGTTCTCTTGTTGGACGTAACGCCATTGTCTTTGGGTATTGAAACAGAAGGCGGATTGTTCACGCGTATGATCGACCGCAACACGACAATTCCAACGAAGAAGTCTCAGGTCTACTCAACAGCAACAGATAACCAATCTGCTGTGACGATTAAGGTCAGCCAAGGTGAACGCGAAATGGCGTCTGACAACAAATTGCTGGGTCAATTTGATTTGGTCGGTATTCCGCCCGCACCGCGCGGCATGCCACAAATCGAAGTTACATTCGACATTGACGCAAACGGCATCGTGAATGTGTCTGCGAAAGACAATGCAACAGGCAAGGAACAGCAGATCCGTATCCAAGCCAGCGGCGGTCTCACAGACGAAGACATTGAAGCCATGGTGAAAGACGCCGAAGCGAATGCGGAAGGCGATAAAGCCCGCCGCGAGCTCGTCGAAGCCAAGAACCAAGCGGAAGCCATGATCCACAAAGCTGAGTCTGATCTGAAGGAACACGCTGAGGCGATTTCCGAGGAAGACAAAGTCGCTGTCGAAGAAGCCCTCGCAGAAGCCAAAGAGGTTTCCGAAGGCGAAGACACAGCACTTATCGTTGATAAGGTTCAGGTCCTGTCCGCTGCGCTGATGAAAGTCGGTCAGACGATGTATGAAAATGCAGCTGCCGATGCGGATACAGGCCCGGCGTCGCAAGCCGACCAAGCGGATGATGATGACGATGTTGTCGATGCTGAATTTGAGGATGTCGACGACGAAAGCGCCGCGTAGCTCCTAGCGCTGCTGAACGAGATTTAGGGCTCCGCGTGATACACGCGGGGCCTTTTTCAAATGTGGACCACGCAAGTAGGTCTCACCAATTGCTCCGCGCATTGAACTGGTGCGGGCGCATAAGTATTTAATGACAAAGCGCACACGCATGGATTTTGCGGTGCGAACACGGGACCGGACGTCATGTCAAAACGCGATTATTATGAAACGCTGGGCGTGGCCAAAACCGCCGACGCCAAGACGATGAAATCGGCCTTCCGAAAAAAGGCGATGGAATGCCATCCCGACAGACACCCCGATGATCCAGAAGCGGAAGCACGGTTCAAAGAACTCAATGAAGCTTACGGAATTTTGTCTGATGAGCAGAAACGCGCGGCCTATGACCGAATGGGTCATGCCGCCTTTGAAGGCGGCGGCGCAGGCGGGGCCGGCGGCTTCCAAGATTTCAACGATATTTTCAGCCAAATATTCGGCGGCGGAGCAGCCGGCGGCGGCTTCGCCGATATGTTCAGCGGTGGCGGGCGGCGTCAGCGCCAAACCGTGCAGCGTGGATCAGATCTTCGCTACGAGCTTGAAATCACGCTCGAAGAAGCCTTTGCCGGGAAAGACATCGACGTCACCGTGCCGATTGCCGAAGATTGCGAGCGCTGTGACGGCATAGGCGCTGAACCTGGCGCGAGTGTTGAAACCTGTTCTACCTGCGCCGGGCAGGGCCGGGTGCGCACGCAGCAGGGTTTCTTTCAAATGGAACGCGCTTGCCCCACTTGCGGCGGACAGGGCGAATATGTCTCGGACCCGTGCAAAGCGTGTGACGGTGTTGGCCAGACTCGTCAGGAAACCGAGCTGGACGTGTCTATCCCGGCGGGCGTAGAAGACGGCACGCGCATTCGCCTGACAGGCCAAGGCGACGCGGCCCCGCGGCGCGGGGCTACTGGCAGAACGCAGCGCGGCGATCTCTATATTTTTGTCGGCGTGAAACCACATGAGTTATTTGAACGCGACGGCGCGAACCTGTTCTGCCGCGCCCCCGTCCCGATGACGACGGCAGCGCTGGGCGGGGATGTTGAAATCCCGACCATTGACGGCGGGCGATCGAAAATCAAAGTCGGCGAGGGCAGCCAGACTGGAAAACGCCTGCGCCTGCGCGGCAAAGGCATGAGTGTGCTGCGCTCCGACAAACGCGGCGACATGTATATTGAACTCGCGGTGGAAACCCCGTCCGGCCTGAACAAGCGCCAGCGCGAATTACTGGAAGAATTTGCAGCGGAAGGCGGCCATCATTCGACTTCGCCCGAGAGCAAAAATTTCTTCGATAAAGCCAAGTCCTTTTGGGACGGTTTGGTCGACTGATTACGCGCCGGATGTCCGCAATCATTTTTAAGTCTTCACGCAATGCACTATAAGTAAAATGTCCCAACGCCGCGCATTCACATTCATGATGACCCTTTTCGCAACGACATTTTGTGTTGCGATAACCGGCCAAATGCTCGGCGGGCAGGCGGATTTGTTAGCTGATATAATGAAGACCGCCGTGATCATCGCGTTCAGCACGGCTATGATGAGTTACGCAGCCTGGACGCTTACCCATTTGAAAAAAGACAGTGTCTCTCGTGGAGCCGTGGCAGGATTGCTTACGGCAGTCACAATAATTCCGATTCCTGCCTTCCTGTGGCATTTGAGAACACAAATTTTTGCGGCGTATGGGAGTTCATCGGATAATATTATTGCGGCCATATTTTCCGCCCTTACGCCCGCCATAAAAGCGGGACTCTATACATTTGTTGACATTACCAAAGCGTCTCTGATCGCAGTCATCGCCAGCATGATATTGGGCGCTGTCATCGCATATTTTATCGCGCCGAGACCAACTAAGGCTCAGCTTTAGGGCTCGCTTCTACGGGGCGGAAATTCGCAGACCCCGCGATGATCGAAGACCACATGTCCTCAGCCTCTTCCGCATCCGGCACGTCGCGGGTGAGGTGCCACAGCGTTCGGATATAGGGCCCATCCGCATCCTGGCTCATTTGGCCTGTCCAACTCGTCAGGCTGCCATAGCCTTTGAAATTCACCGTGAAGGTCAATTGATCGCCTTCAATAAACCCGGTCAGTGGAAAGCGGGATGCGGGATCGGGATTGCCGAGCTGCGTATTATAATAACCGGACAGCAAGCCATCATTTTCCACAAATGTAACGGATGACCCGCGTTCATTCGCCCAGTCTCCGGTGACGCTCGGCGCGGTGTCCTGCGCACCTGCCGCGCAGGCAGACAATAAAAAAGGCATCGCTAACAGGATTGGTTTAATCATTTCATGGCCTCGAGAGCTTGCGCCAGAGCGGCGCGTTTTGCTTCAGATAGTGCTTGGTCTTCTAACTCTAAACCCGGCGCGGCTTTACAGGCGACTGCCAGACATGCGGCAAGAGTTATCGCCGAGACTCTACACACCGACAAACCCTAGAATCAAATATAGCCCCGTCGTAATCGCTCCGCCGATCAGCGCATAGGGGAGCTGCGTTCGGACGTGATCGATATGGTCATTCGCTGTCGCCATGGAAGTAATGATCGACGTATCAGACGTCGGACTGCAATGATCGCCAAACACCCCGCCGCCCAGCGCGGCTGCCACGGCCAGCGTGATATTCGTATCGAGGCCTTGCGCGAGCGGCACCGCAATCGCGATCATGATGGCAAAGGTTCCCCAACTCGTGCCTGTCGAAAACGCGATGAAACCGCTAATTAAAAACACCAACGCGGGGACGAGGGCTGGCGAGAGGAATGGCTTCGCCACCTCCGCCACATATTGCCCCGTGCCCAAATCCCCACAGAGATTCCCGAGGGCAAAAGCGAAGACCATGAGCAAGGCGAGTGGTAACATGCCGGACATGCCTTTGAGCACAATATCGACCATTTCGCGCACGCCCATAATGCCTTGGGCTTTGTTCAAAATGACGCTCACGAGGATCGCGCCGCACACGGCGTAGAGCACGGATTTCGAGCCTGAGGCGCGGTCAGCTAATTCAAAAAAGCTGTTTCCGCTATCACTGCTCCATCCCGTATAAAGCATAAAGATTGGCATGAGCAGGACGAGAGCAACCAAGGGAAAAATCATATTACGCGCCTTCGGGGACGCGCCTTTTTTGGCGGTCATCATGGTAATTTCTCCCGCAATCATCGGCACGGCTCCGTCGCGGATGAGCTTCCCCTCTGTGGCGGCGCGGGTTTCCGCGCGTTTCATTTCGCCAATATCGCGGCCCGTCACAATCACGAGAATGACGAGCGCGACGGCCAGCATGGGATAGAAATTCAAGGCCACCGCCCCGACCAATGATGACACCGGACTCTCAATATCCTGCTCGCTCAATAATCCCATAATATAAGCGCCCCACGCATTGAGGGGGATGAGGATGCAAATCGGCGCGCAGGTGCTGTCCGCAATATAGGCCAGCTTCTCACGCGGAATTTTTAGCTCATCCGTGACGGGGCGATAGAGCGTTCCGACCGTCAATGTGGAGATATTGCTCTCCACAAAAATCAGCACGCCCGTCAGCACAGCCAGCAGTTCAACCCGTTTGCGCTGGCCCTTACCATCCGCGCTGGCCGCTTTGCGTTGCAACCAGGCCAGCACGCGATTGACAAAGCCTTCCACGCCGCCCGCACGTTGGATGAGGGCGATGAGCGCGCCGATCAGCAGGGTGAAAATGATGATTTCTGTATTATAATTGCTCTCAAAGACGGTAACAAAGCCGCCCATCGTCAGGATTGCGCCTTCCAGCGGATTGCCCCCCGCGAGGATCAGGAACCCCGATGCGATGCCCAGGAATAACGCCAAAAAGACCTGCCGCGTCCATAGCGCCAATCCAATCGCCAGAAGCGGCGGTAGTAGTGAGAGAAAGCCGACAGTGTATTCCATAGGTGGTGCGTTAGCGCGCCCCGCCTCGCGCGGGAAGGGGTTTTCGGCCTTGTGTCGTCTCCGCGGGCCTATGGCAGCGCCGCCTCACCGGTTGGGATGTGTCAAAAAATAGACCCATCGACACATCGAACGTGAACTGTGCTCAAACTTTAAAACTGAGTTGCGTTGTTTCTTATCTCGAAGATGAAATCTGGCGACTGATTAGGGCGTCTGGGTAATATAGTATTTTTTCTGACAGTTTTTTTATATGAAGCGGTTTGCACAACGGTATCTAGTTTTAAATTTCGTAATTTCACAGACGATTTTTCTTTTTGGTCCGATTAAGGTCTGGAAATGAGGTCAACGCATATTCAACCCGTGGATTACGACTTTTCTCGTGCATCAAAATTTGGAGTGCGTGGCCGGTTGCTGTCCAATACAGGGCTTTTGGGCGGCGCCCGATTGCTTGCAGCTTTAATGGGCGTGGCAACCTTAATCATCACAGCCAAAGCTCTGTCAAACAATGTCGCTTTTGGCACTTTACTTTTCATCCATGCCTATATGCTCTTTTTTTCAGAAGTGGCGTCTTTCCATAGCTGGCAAGCCTTAATCCGGTTCGGATCTGTTGAGGTAAAGACCAAAAATGCAAATCGGCTTTCTCAACTTGTGAAAACGGGACTGCTTCTGGATGCACTTGCGGCGGTCTTAGCATTTCTAGCAGCCATCACTTGCTTTGGCCTGTTCATCTGGGTGAGCTCACTGATTGGTGCGGAATCAGCACCAAAACCGACATCGGCGGACACGGACGTTTCGTTAAAACAACTCATTATACTCTATTGTACGGTCATCCTTTTTCGCCAAACCAATGTGGCTGTTGGCATTTTTCGATTATTCGATAAGTTTTCCATTCTCGCTGTCAGGGCTTTAGTTATGCCTAGCGTTCGATTGATCGGCGTCGTTATCGCGACACATTATGGCTGGGGGATAGTCGGCTTCCTCTGCGTTTGGTTCGCCGCTTCGCTTCTCAGCTATTTGGTTCTCCAGATTTTCGCCGTCTTGGAAATTCATAAGCGGCGGTTCTGGCCCCTAATAAGGCGTGTCAAACTCTGCCGTCCAAAAGAGTTTCAGGGTCTCTATCCTTTCATTCTCAAGACCAATATCGACTCGACATTGAACGCTTTAAAAATGAATTTTCCCAGTCTTGCAGTCATGCTTGTTTTCGGTCCGGCGGTTCTCGCGGTTTACCGTATCGCGGAAGAAATCTCTCGATTACTCAGCCGGGGAGTCGCATTGTTTGACCAAGTCCTCTTTCCTGAACTTAGCCGCATGGCCGTTGATGTCGATTTCAAGGCCTTGAGCCGCACGACGGCCAGGGCTGCGCTTGGCATTGGCTGCATCGGATTTATTATATCAGCCATTGTCTTGATGTTTGGTGACACAATTTTGAAGATCGCATTTGACGAGAGCTTTGCTGATGCTCCGTCGCTCTCCGTCATGTTACTTGTTGCCTCGTCCTTGATAGGGATTGCGACACCCTTTTATACTGTGTTCTACGTTTTAATGCGGCCTGGCGCGGCCATTTGGGTGCGTGTCGTGGGGGCACTTTCATTCATCGTTTTGTTCTTTGTGATGTCAGAACATTTCGGTTTATTCTCAATTGGCTGGGCGGCCATCATAGGCGCGGCGATCGAGATGATGCTCGTCATTGTGCTCACATCATGGCTCACCAAAAAAGCGGGCAAATTACCTCAAAAGTGAGCTAATAACTTTAGCAGCCCGCTCAACCGGATTCCAATCCGGATGGCCCACGGACGCAAGGCTTCCGATTTTCTGCATCTCTATATATTGGTCATGATCTGCTCGCGCCGTCTCCAAAGCGTCCATCACCGCGTCCGCGGAGTGACACACGCGACCAAACCGCCAGTGGGTATAATCAGCACTATCTTGCCAATCCAAATCTTCTGACCCAATGAAAACACAGGGTTTGGGTTGCCATAAAAACTCATAGACCTGACTGCTCACATCGCCGAGGTAGATATCCGCTCCAAGCGTATAGGTCATATCCGTTGACGCCTCGCTTCCCAAATCAACGAGAATATTTGGATACTGGCCATAGGCCTCAAATGGAGCGCGCTCCTCTGTGCTCGCCTCTTTGAACAAGCGAATATGCGGTGCGACAATAAAATTAATATGCGGCGTTGCGGCGAATTTATCCAAAAGATGACGACCAAATTCCATCCATGAGGATTGGGCCGTGGTAAAATGCGGAGCATAAAGAACAGTTGGCTGATCGTTCTCGAATAATTTTGGCCTGTTTGGATTAAGCTTTCGGAGGATATAAGGTTTGATAAGTCCCGAAACATGACATGTCTCCTCGCTGACGAGGCCCATATCGATCAAGCGAATCTTGTCTTTCTCGCCCGGGACCAAAACATGATCGAAATGACGAAGGCGCAAGTCGTAACCGCCAATGCGCCCTCCGGCGCCGTGCTGTGTCTGTATAAAGAGCGGCAACATCTTAAAAGCGGATCGTAAAATGGTCGTTGTGCGTTCCGCAACAACTAAGGCGTCCAAACTGTTGAGCCGCATCATATTGGTAAATAACACCGCAAGTTTAGGGGATATCAACCGCAGGATAGGATTTGCTTTTAAAATACGGATGTCGGCGGCGACCATGTCTAACCGATCTAAAAGGCTCTCGCAGATATCCCGCTCCTCCAAATTCGTGACGAAGACAACAATATCGATCTTCTTATTTTTCGAAAGTTCCGCCGCAATGGGGATCAAATGCAAAATATGATGCGTCCCGCCAAGAAGAAGGAAGCCTACGGTTTTTAAAGATGACGACATTCGTGATTTGGCCCTTTAGACGACCCAGCCTCGATATATGGGTTTCGATAGATGTGTTACTTGGAGCAAACCATTGAAACAATATTTTGCGTTGTTCCAAATGGACGCCACTGACTTTTTACAACCGGCGTTAGTGCGTTCAGCAGCGCTTTTTGAATATCGCTGAGATATGTGTCAGGCGGGCCGGAAGATTCTATCCTGAGGTAAGTGGGAGAAACGCGCCAGCCTTTAAATAAGGTTCTGTAAATCTCGGGCTTGGAGATGTGATCATTCAACAAAAACTCAGGTAGGGCCGAATACCCAATGTTGAGTTTCACGGCGAGTTCAGACGCAAGAACGTCGTTTCCGCGAAAGACCTTTGACGGCCGAAGCTGTGCCTCTGTTCCATCAGGAGCCACTACAAAAAGAAATGCATCATCGTCGTTGGATGTCGTTGCATAAGTTTCTGTTTCGAGTTCAGCGAGCGACCAAGCGCTTCCACACAAAGCAAAGTCTGGATGCGCGACCAGTTGCCGATCAATCGTTGAAATATGGCCGAATTCATTGCCTGCGAGCGCCGCATCAGGGTCAAAAGTAATTCTGATATCAGGCTGAAAGCTAGAAACGATGCCGGGGTGAGTATCGAAAAGCCAATCATGCTTCCTAAAAAAACTTGATTTTGTAAGAACAGTCTCAAAAACTTTTGGTGAAGAAATGCGGTGCTTACGAGTCATAGATGCAAGCATAGCATTTTTAAGACCTAAACCACCAATTTTTACTCTGCCCCTATCCACAAACATTACCTGCGCTCGTTTTTGGGCGACTTGAGCCGCTCGCCTATGTCAGAAATCAGGATTAAACGCCTCACTTCCCGCTTCCCCTCCTACCCCTAACTCCGCTAACGAGCGCGCATGAGTTTCCGCGATTTCCTTCTCCTTTTTACCGTCTGCTTTGTGTGGGGCCTGAACATCGTCATCACGCGGTGGGTGGTTTTCGATGCGGCTGTTCCGCCGCTGTTTTTTGCGGGCTTGCGGTTTATGGGTGTGGCAGTTTTGTTGCTGCCTTTCTTGCGGCCCATTCCCAAAGACCTCGGCACATTATTTCTTGTCTCGTTCTTTATTGGATCTGGACATTTTGCTTTGCTCTTTTTGGGTCTTGCCAATGCGGAAGCGTCCGCTGCCTCCGTTGTCGGGCAATTGGGCGTGCCCTTTGCGACCTTGATGAGCATGGCGTTTTTGGGCGAGACAATTGGCTGGCGGCGGGGGCTGGGCATCATGCTTGCCTTTGCCGGTGTGCTGCTCATCGCGGTAGACCCGGGCAGTTTTACCGTCTCATTCGGCTTGCTCTATATCGCGGCGGCGGCCTTTATCGGCGCGGTGGGCGGCATTTTGATGAAGCGCATGTCGCCCATTACGGCCTTGCAAAGCCAAGCCTGGATCGGTCTGTTTTCCTTTGCGCCGCTCTTTGCCATTTCTGCGCTGTTTGAGCGCGGGCAGGTAGACAGCTATGTCGCCGGGGGCGCATGGGTGTGGATCGCAACTGTGTTTGCTGTGGTGGGCGTGTCGATTTTCGGGCATGGCGGGTTTTACCATCTCATCAAAAAATATGATATTTCGCTACTGTCGCCGCTGACGTTGATGACGCCGATTTGGGGCGTCATCCTCAGCATCATATTGCTCAATGAGGCGATCACCGCGCAGCTCGTTTTAGGTTCTGTGATATCGCTGGGCGGCGTATTTGTGATTGCGGTGCGGCCCAACAGTAAAATGCCCGAAGCGGGGATGGGCAAGAAGCTGGGCAGCGGCGGATCCTAACGGCCGTTCATAAAGCTTCCCAATGTTCGCGTCGTCCGATAAGGGGCCGGCGATGACACATTCCATCGACATTGCCATACAAGCCGAGGGGTGGGCGGATTGCTCTGACCTTGCGACTGCCGCTGTTGCCGCTATTGCCGCGCAGCTTGAGTCGCCTCGCGAGGGTGAGCTCTCGCTTGTGCTGTCCGATGATGCGCAGGTTCGGATTTTGAACCGAGACTATCGGGGGAAAGACAAAGCGACCAATGTGCTGTCATTTCCGCAATTCGGCATGCTTCTGGGCGACATTGTGCTGGCGCGGGAGACTGTGGCGCGGGAGGCTTTGGCGAAAGGCGTAACGTTTGAGGCGCATTTGACCCATCTCATCATGCATGGCTGGCTACATTTGCAAGGGTTTGACCATGCAGGAGAGGCGGAGGCGGCCGAGATGGAATCCATCGAAATTGCGGCTCTGGCGACCCTAGCCATTGACAACCCCTATGATGTGAGTGACGACTGATTTCATCATGACCGACGAACCCTTGACCGCACTGCCGCCAAAGCGCCGCTTGCGCGACCTTCTCAAACGCAATGAGCCGCATACGCCGACGACGCCGAAAGCGTCCGACCTGTCGCAGCGCCGTATGGTGACCGCCGCCGAGCGTTTTCACCGTTTGCGCGTGGATGATGTCATGGTGCCGCGCGCCAATATCGTCGCCGTCGAGAATGGGGCGACCCTGACGGAGCTCTCTGCCGCCTTTAAGACCGCCGGACATTCGCGCTTGCCTGTCTATAAAGAGACGTTGGATGAGCCCGTGGGCATGGTCCACATTAAAGATTTGCTGCCTTACCTGATGCTGGATGCGAAGGGGCGGACGAATAAGACCTATCCGGCCAAAAAGGTGCTCCAATATATTCGGCGCGAAGTGCTCTTTGTCCCGCCCTCTATGTTGGCGCAGGATCTGCTGAGGCGGATGCAGGTGCGGCGCATTCACATGTCTGTCGTCGTCGATGAATATGGCGGCACGGATGGTCTCGTCACGATTGAAGACCTTATTGAGACGATTGTCGGCGATATTGATGATGAGCATGACGAGCAAGAGCCCGAAGTGCAGATTGTCACGGGCCAGAACGGACGCTCTGTCTGGGAAGCCGATGCGCGGGTTTTGATTGATGATTTTGAAAAAACCTTAGGCCGCGATTTCGCGACGCCGGATGAGGAAGATGATGTCGACACTTTGGGCGGGTTAATTTTTACATTGGCGGGGCGCGTGCCGGAACGGGGCGAGATTATCCGCCATGCCTCGGGCGTTGAATTTGAAGTTGTAGATGCGGATTCGCGCCGGGTGAAACGCCTGCGCATAGCCGATACGCGGCGCAAAAGCGGCGAGCCTGCGGATAGGGCGAAATCGCAAATGCCGTTGAAAGCGAAAGACGCGCCAACAGACCCGGCCTCAAAACCCTAAATGCAAGCGCCGCTGTTACTTCGCACGCAAGGCTGGTCCGGACGCGGTGTCGGATTGGTTTTGGGCGCGCTCGCCGTATTGGGACAAGCGCCGTTTCACTTTTGGCCGATTACGTTGGTCTCTCTCGCCTGTCTTTTTGGACGGCTGCAATGGGCCGCGGAATCTGAGCGGCCCGGACGGCGAGGTTTCTCTGCAGCGATGTGTTGGGCCGCCGGCTATTTCGCGGCAGGCACATTTTGGGTGGGCTCGGCCTTTGTTGAGCGCGGCCCTGAATTTATTCCAATCATGCCGTTTATGGTGGCGGGGCTTGCGGGGTTGCTGGCGCTGTTTTGGGGACTGGCCGGAGCGTTTTTTGCACGAGCCAAGCTGGCCGGGCTTTGGGCCGTGCTGACCTTCACCGCCGCCTTCACATTGGCAGAGCTGACGCGCGGGCATATTTTCGGAGGATTTCCGTGGAACTTGCCAGCCTATATCTTTGAGGCCGGATCGCGGCCTTCGCAGATCGCCCGTTGGATCGGGGCCTACGGCCTGTCGGCTTTGGTTTTGATGATCGCGGCAGCATTGGGCCAATCCGTCTTCTGGCGGCAGAAACGCTGGCCCATCGCGTTGGCCGTTTTGCCCATCATCGCGCTTTACGGGATTGGCCATTTTCGGCTGTCCGGCGCGGCGCTGGACTATCATCCCGATATCAATATGCGCATTGTCTCCGTGCCGTTTAAACAATCCGACATGATGGAGCCAACCAGCTCCATCGCGATCACCAATGATTTTATTATCGCCAGCGTAAAGCCCGGCATCAAAGAGGTCACGCATCTTGTCTGGCCGGAAGGCGCTGTGCGCGGTTTTTACGGTGCGGCCATGGATGACCCCGAGCTCTTGGGGGCTGTCGGCGGGCTGCTGGCCAGAGAGGATAGCACGCCGCCGGTGTGGTTGATGAACTCTCTCCAGACTGAAATGGAACGCGGACGTCAGCGATATTACAACGTCTCCGTCGCCATTACATTTGACGCAGAGGGTGTTCCAGCTGTCGCAGGCACTAACCGTAAGCGCAAACTCGTCGCCTTTGGCGAACACATTCCTTTCATGGATTGGTTCGAAGATGTGCAGTTCCCATTGATTTCCACAAATTTGGCCTCAATCTCGCCTGCTAAGACGAAGCAACTCGCCGATTTCCCCGGCCTGCCACGCGTCTCGCCTCAGCTTTGCTATGAGGTTGCCTTTCCGGGATTGACCCCGAGCGGTGACGGAAAACCGGCCGAATTTATTCTTAATCAATCCAATGACGCCTGGTTTGGAAAGAGCGCTGGCCCCGCCCAACACGCCAACATTGCCCGCTACCGCGCGATAGAAACCGGCCTTCCCATCATCCGCGCAGCTTCAAACGGAATCAGCGGCCAGATCGATCCATATGGCAGAATTCACGGCAAGGTTGTGGGTGTCGAAAAGCAGTTCACAGATACTAATCTGCTCAAATCTCTGAATTTCAATGGTTATATCAAACATCTGGATTTGGCCCTGCTATTGCTAAGTGCGCTGATTTGCGTCATAGTGTCATTCGTTAAGCGGCGCGGTGTGGGACCACGTCTTTAACTAAAGAAATTAAAGACATGTTCGACATCTTTGGTGGGGGCACCATGGACGGCTTGCCGTCAGTGTTCGAGCGTAGATGGGAATAATATGAATGCAAAACCTGGGCCTAGGTCGCCCAATCCTGTTGACGTCCATGTGGGCGCACGCGTGCGACTGCGGCGAAAAATCCTTAAACTCAGCCAAGAAAAACTGGGAGAGCAGCTGGGCGTGACGTTCCAGCAAGTCCAAAAATATGAACGCGGCGCAAACCGTGTGGGCGCCAGCCGACTTTGGAAATTGTCTGAAGTTCTCGATGTTCCGGTTAGCTTTTTCTATGACGGCCTGTCGACGGAATATGGCGGTCAGTCCGAGAGCTCAGCGCTCTTGTCTGAGACGCCGGATCAGTCACCGGTTGTGTATGATTTCATCAATTCGACAGACGGGGTCAGCCTCGCCAAAGCGATTTTGAAAATCAAAAACAAAGCCGTGCGTCGTCAAATTTTGGAACTCGCCCGTTCTCTGGGTGATAATCAGGACGAATAGCGCTTTATAGTTCACGCCTCGCCGCCTATAGGCGCGGCAATGAGCTTTGACCGCGACTCCGATAAATTCCGCACCTTTGGCCGCGCCAAGGGACGTAACCTTTCGCCCCATATGCAGGCGATTTGGGATAAGACCTTTGCGCAGCTGAAATGGGATATGGATGCAGCCCTGCCGGACGGCGAGCTATGGCTCGAAATTGGCTTTGGCGGTGCGGAACATCTGCTGTGGCAAGCCGAGCACCATTCCGATATTCACCTTGTAGGCGCTGAGCCTTTTTTGAACGGTGTGGCCAAGGCCGTGCGCGGCGCGCATGATGAGAACCTAAAAAACCTATCGCTGCATCACGGTGATGTGCGGGATTTGCTGGAGCGGCTGCCCGATGGGTCGTTGGCTAAGATATTTATCTTATTTCCGGACCCGTGGCCGAAACTTCGCCATCACAAGCGCCGTTTGCTCCGTTCTAAATTCATTGCGGAATTGCACCGCGTGTTAAAGCCCGGCGGGGAGCTTCGCTTTGCCAGCGATATAATGCATTATGTCGACTGGACGCTCTCACGCCTCAAAAGACATGGAGGCTGGGATTTCACGCACACAGAAAATTCAGATTGGCGGGTCCGCGGCGAAGATTGGCCCGGGACACGCTATGAAGCCAAAGCCGGCCGTGAAGGTCGCCCCTGCCATTATTTCAAATTCACAAGACTAGAAAAAGAATAGGATTTCCCATGCGCCCAAATAACCGTGCTCTCGACCAACTTCGCGACGTCTCTTTTGAACCCGGCGCGAATGCCTACGCAGAAGGCTCCTGTCTCGTAAAATTCGGCGGGACACATGTGCTTTGCACTGCGTCGATTGATGCGGGTGTCCCGCGCTGGCTCAAAGGCAAAGGGCGCGGTTGGGTCACTGCGGAATATGGCATGTTGCCTCGTTCAACCCACACACGTAATTCCCGCGAAGCCGCGCGCGGCAAACAAAGCGGGCGGACAATTGAAATTAGCCGTCTGATTGGCCGCTCCCTTCGCGCAGTGATTGATTTGGAAAAATTGGGCGAACGTCAAATTATTGTCGATTGCGACGTTATGCAGGCCGATGGCGGCACGCGCACAGCCTCTATTTCCGGCGGGTGGGTTGCGCTTTGGCTGGCCTGCGAAAAACTCGTCAAAGACGGTGAGCTGACAGAGAATCCGATGTTTGCCAATATGGCCGCTGTGAGCTGCGGGATTGTTGATGGCGATTGCCGACTCGATCTCGAATATACTGAAGACAGCGCCGCGCAAGCCGACGCCAATTTTGTGCTGACGGATAAAGGCGGAATTATCGAAGTCCAAGCCAGTGCGGAGGATACCCCCTTTACAGCCGATGAAATGAACGAGCTAACCCGCCTCGCCGTGAAAGGCATTGGTGAGTTGTGTAAGTTGCAGCAAGCCGCGATTAAGTAATCAGCTCAGACAATAATTTCGTCGTTGCAAGACTCGTTCTCGCAATCCAAAAGTAATGTTACCTGTGGATCACACGAACAAGTCTTGTGATGACGGAGGAATAAATGGACCTTTCAGATGACTAACCGCCACACACTTCTCTCAGCCCTCGCGTCAGAGGCTGACCGTGATATTTCTATTGCGCCTCTTTTCGACTCAGAGCCGGACAGGTTGTCTCGCTTTGTGATGCGCGAAGGGCCGCTGCGGGCGGATTTTTCGAAACAGGCTTTGGACGCGAAAGGTTTGGAAGCGCTGCTGAACCTGGCGGCCAAATGCGATCTGGAAGAATGGCGCGCGAAGTTCTTCTCAGGCGAGCGGGTTAACACATCAGAAGACCGCGCCGTTCTGCATCCCGCCCTGCGCGGTGTGGGCGGCACGGCTGCAATACAAAAAGACGTCGCGGCGATGCGCGAAAAAATGGCGAAATATGCCGAGGGTATTCGCAAAGCGGGCAAATTTAAAAATATCGTCCATATCGGCATTGGCGGCTCTGACCTTGGCCCGCGTCTCGTCGCAGATGGGTTCGAAGCCGCAGCCGAGCAAAGCCTGACATTGCGCTTTGCCGAAAATGTCGACGGCGCGTCTGTGAATGACGCCATTAAGGGCCTGAACCCGGCGGAGACTTTAGCCGTCGTTGTCTCTAAATCTTTCGGCACGCAAGAAACCAAAATGAACGGGGAGAGCGTTCGGGATTGGCTCGGCGAATATGGCGGCTCCAATATGATTGCCGTCACGGCTAATCGAGACCGCGCGCAAAATTTCGGGATTGCGCCTGAGAATATTTTCGATTTTTGGGACTGGGTTGGCGGGCGCTATTCCGTTTGGTCCGCTGTCGGTCTGTCTTTGCAAATCGCTTATGGTCCCGATGTATTTGCGGATTTCCTTGACGGCGCGAAAGCCATGGATATTCATTTTCGCGATCAGCCTTTGCAAGACAACTTGCCCGTTATGATGGCGCTAGTCGGGGTCTGGAACCGCAACGGTTTGGGATATGGCTCGCAAGCCGTCATTCCCTATGCCCGCCGCTTGCGGAAATTCTCAGCCTTTCTGCAACAGTTGGAGATGGAAAGTAACGGCAAATCTGCGACCCGCGACGGCGAAGCGACGACCCTAACATGCCCTGTCATTTGGGGCGATGAAGGCACAAATGGCCAGCACGCTTTTTTCCAGTGGCTGCATCAAGGCACAAGCGAAGGCCGCTATGGCGGCGCGCCCGTCGATTTCGTCGCCGTGTTGAAAGACCATGAAAACCGTCCGGAACATCACGCCGCGCTGCTGGCTAATTGTTTCGCGCAATCCGAAGCGCTGATGCTCGGTAAGTCAGAAGCTGTTGTGCGCCAAGAGAATGCGGACAGAAAAGACATAGACGCGCTCGCGCCGCAAAAAACCTTCCCCGGCAACCGCCCATCCACAACGATCACGCTGGACGCGCTATCGCCCAATGCGCTGGGCCATCTTATTGCGCTTTATGAGCAAAAGACATTTGTCCAAGGCATCATCTGGAACGTGAATAGTTTCGATCAATGGGGTGTGGAGCTTGGCAAGGTCTTGGCAGATACAATTCTGGCAGAAATGGAATCCGGCAATGCGGGCAACCATGATCCGTCAACAACGGCTTTGATGGGGATGGTGAAATAGTTCAACGATTGGCGTCTGCAATTTAGTAACATTCCAAACTGACAATCACGCCGTCTTTATCAACCTCTATATTTTGGCGGCCAGTCTTGAGGTCAGACGTAACGATTTGATCCTGCCCGCCGGCAAGAAAAGGCCGAGGGTCAAGAATACGATAGCTAAATTTTTCCGGTAAATGATCTCGAGTAGCGAGGTCGTCTATCGGCTTTCCAATAAATGGATTTAAATACTCCAACCCGCAAACATCTCTTCCCTTTTTCAAATCAGACAGACGTTTATCGAGCTGCCAATTATTCAGAGTCGAACATCCTGTCAGAAACAGGGCGGCCGCGATCAATAGAATTGTCTTTAGATGCATCAGATTGAACTTAGAAAAAATAGGCGGGCAGCGAACGGCTTAGGGGATTATCTTTGTAGACGCACCCAATTTTGCCAATCTTGGTCAAGCTGTTTCAAAGAGCTCGGTAACCCCCAGTCAGACCCGTCTGACGAAAGCCAGGTCTCAAATGTGCCGCCTGCAATAAGAGCATTTGCAAGAGACGGGTAAAGGCCCGCTTCCCCAGAATAAGACAGCATGAAATCTGAAAAGGCCAGGGCTTGACTGTAAAAATTTGCGGCTTTGCTACCGCCGGATGCTTTTAAAAAGGCCTCGGCCTCCGCGCCTGTTAGCACCATGGCGCGGCTCTCACCTTGGTTCAAATTTCTTGTAAATTGCTGCGTAACCCGTTTGGCATTTTGCGCCGCCGGATGTTCCATAGATAAAAATGTCTTAAGAGGGAAAAGCTCGTCATCCGGCATTTCTTTGAAGGCTTTTTTGCGGCTCTCAATCAATACCGAATTTTCCATCAATATCGCCGCTGTTTCGTCCAAGCAGTCCGGCGCCCAGCCCCCATAAGCATGGCCTTTCTGGGCCTTTGCATCTGCCGGTTTAAAGGCTTCAATAAACCAAAGGTGCCCGAGTTCATGGGCGAGAGCTCCGGCTTGGGTGCTATCATCGGCCTCAGCCGGATCTTTTGACTGAATGGCCGATAAGGCTTTCGTTAGAGCCGCTTTTCTTACGTTCTCCGGAAGGTCTTTTGTCTGCTCCTCTATTTGGCGTCGTATGCTCGATTCCGTGAGCCGCGCTTTGTCAGCAGCGCTGATCCAAGGTAGACTCAAGAGATAACCTGCTTTCTCGAACTCTGCGTGTTGGTCGGCTGAAATCTTTCCGCCGGGAACAATAACTGTCTTTCCCGCCGAGACCCCGAAAGTGTTTTCGAATTTTTTTGACGCCGATTGGACCGTTCTTAATAGCGCTGATGCGTCCGCCGAATTCCCAACAATTAGAATATTTTCATCTATGAGACAGTCCAACTGCAAAGCGATAGAGGGCGAAGACTGTATGTCAGTGGATGAGTTGCAACCCAGCAGGCCGGCAACCGCAATTAAGGGTAATAAGTATTTCATATCGGGAGATTCCTTATTAGACTACACTTGTAGTCATTAAGAGCAACTCGGCCAAAAAGTCAACGCCTCTGTAAAAAGCTTTTGAAAGATTAGGCGGGCAGGGAACGGCTTAGGGGGCAACCAGCGCCACTCAACCTGCCCAGGTCACCTGCGTTCATCCCCCCAGATGTGTACGCCAGCGACCATAGTCTTATTAGGAAAAGCCGTCTGAACCAAAACTGAACATCGACAGGGCGGCTCTAAAGGTTCATCAGGGGTTCATGAGACAATGGATTTTAGGATTTGGTTTATTGGCGGCGGCCTGTTCTGCGGGGGGAGAACCGCCTATTGTTATCTTAGAGACGACCTCCGGCCCGATTGAAATTACTGTCTATCCCGACAAAGCTCCGATCAGTGCGGGTGATTTTCTACGTTTTGTCGATGAGGGTCTGTATGACGGGCAGGGATTTTACCGCGTCGTGCGCGCCGATAATGACCCCCGGGATATGGGCATGAGCCTCATCCAAGGCGGGCGTTTGGATAGCGAGATGATAGGGGATCCGATTGCGCATGAGCTGACAACAGATACAGGCATTAGCAATGCCGACGGCGCGGTGTCTATTGCGCGGGATGCGCCGGGGACAGGCAGCGCCACCTATTTTTTTATCAATATTGGCAATAATGATTTTCTGGACACGGGCGCCTCACGTAATTCCGATGGGCAAGGCTATGCCACATTCGCCCGCGTCACTGACGGTTTGGATGTTGCGCGTGCAATCCAAGCCATGGAAACAGCTTCCGATTCTGAAGAGGCCGTGACTCAAGGCCAAATCTTGAAAGCGCCCGTCATCATCACGCGGGCTTACCGTAAATAATTAGGTCTTCCGACGCTGGCCGCATAAACGGTCTTTCCTCTTGCCGCCCGGCGCATTAGGAGGCGGGCATGTCTAAGAAGAAAAATAAACCTTTTCGTCCCAAAGCCCGCCGCCCGCGCGGATTTGAAGATCGCAGCTCCGATGTCTTGCGCGCGGAGGCCCGCCTGATTGAAGCGGCGTTTTCTGTTTATGATCTGCACGGGTTTGAGCCGCTGCAGACGCCCGCTTTTGAATTTGCCGATGCGCTAGGGAAATTTCTACCGGATGAAGATCGTCCGAATACGGGTGTGTTTGCGCTGCAAGATGATGACGAGCAATGGATGAGCCTGCGCTATGATCTGACCGCGCCGCTCGCACGGTTCGTGGCCGAAAATTACGACGCCCTCGCCAAACCCTATCGCCGCTATCAAGCGGGCAGTGTCTTCCGCAATGAAAAGCCGGGACCCGGACGTTTTCGCGAATTTACGCAATGTGATGCAGACAGTGTCGGCGCAGCGGGTGCGGCGGCTGATGCCGAGATGATTATGCTCGCCGCAGATGTCATGCGCGCGGCGGGATTGCGCGACGGGCAATATGCCATCCGCGTAAATAACCGCAAATTGCTCGACGGAATTTTGGAAAGCTCAGGTGTGCCGAATACGGCTGAGGGCGCGGAGCAGCGCCTGCAAGTCTTGCGGGCAATCGATAAGCTTGACCGCCTCGGCGCATCAGGCGTCGAAGCCTTGCTCGGCGAAGGCCGCGAAGATGAGAGCGGTGATTACACGGACGGTGCGAAATTGGGCGCGGACGGCATTAAAGCTGTGCTCGGATTTACGACTGCCTCTGCGGATAACCGCAGCGACACTATTCAAACGCTGGAGAATCTCGTCGGACAGTCCGAACGCGGACGGTCCGGTGTGGATGAGCTGATCCAGATTGACAGCATCTTAAACGCCGTTGGTTTCGGGAATGACCGCGTTTCCTATGACACCTCCATTGTGCGCGGGCTCGGCTATTACACGGGTCCCGTGTTTGAGGCGGAACTGCTGACAGAGATTAAAGACCGCAAAGGCCGACCCGTGCGGATTGGTTCCGTCGGTGGGGGCGGACGTTATGATGATCTCGTATCGCGCTTTCGCGGGCAAGCGGTTCCGGCGACGGGTTTTAGTTTTGGCGTCTCGCGGTTCCTGACCGCGCTGGAGCGGATGGACGCACTGGAAGCCGAGGTGAAACCGCCTGTCGTGATCTGCGCCTTTGACCGCGCGCTCATGGGAGAATATTTCAAACTCGCGGGCGAACTCCACGCGCAAGGCATACGCGCCGAAGTGTTTGTCGGCTCCGGTAACGTGACGAAGCAGATGAAATATGCCGACCGCCGAAACGTTCAAGTCGCCGTCCTGATGGGCAGCGATGAAATGGAGGCGGACGAGATTACGCTGAAAGATCTTTATGAAGGCGCAAAAGCCGCCGCTGCGATCGAGTCTAACGAGGAATGGAAATCCTCCCGCCCCGCCCAAGAAACCGTCGCACGCGGGAAATGGGTGGAAGCGGTCAAAGCAATGCTGGCGGGGTAAAACCGAAATTTACTCGAAATCGCCTCTATCGGAACACAGTCACCTGCGAGCGTTCAGGCGTCTTCGGGTATTGTAATGAGGCCAACCCATGAGTGATAAACCCGACAAAGATGATGGACGCGCTGTGCCGTCCCGCCGTCTGTCCAGATTGGCGGGGCTTGGCGGTACGGCGGCGAGCATTGCGGGCGGCGCGGCTTTGAGCGGGGCTAAACAACTCGCGAGCGGCAAACGTCCAAAAGCCTCGGACTTATTCCTAACCCCCTCCAATGCGATGAAGCTCACAAAGCAACTCTCCAATATGCGCGGCGCAGCGATGAAGCTGGGCCAAATGATATCCATGGATAGCGGAGATTTCCTTCCCAAAGAATTGGCAGATATTTTGGCAAGGCTGCGGGCCAGCGCACAGCATATGCCGGCGGCGCAACTCGCGAAAGTTCTGAAATCCGAATGGGGCCCGGATTGGATGAATAGGTTCGAACATTTTCAAACGCGCCCGATTGCGGCGGCGTCAATCGGGCAGGTTCACAGGGCGATACTCCCAAATGGCGATGACGTGGCGATTAAAGTCCAATATCCCGGCGTGCGGGAGAGCATTGACAGTGACGTAAAAAATGTCGCCTCGCTTTTGCGCATGACCGGCCTCGTGCCGGAGTCGATGGATGTCAAACCGATTATCGAAGAAGGTCGCCGCCAGCTTCATCAGGAAGCCGATTATCTCCGCGAGGCGCAGTATCTTTGCCGCTTCGGAAACTTGCTGTCTGAGGATGAGGATTTCCAAGTCCCTGAATTTTACGAAGACCTCTCCACGGATAAAATCTTGGCCATGTCTTATATTGAAAGCCGCCCGATAGAGGAGATGATGGATGCGCCGCAAGAGGTCCGAAATCGCATAGTCCGCAACTTAATGTCGCTCACCCTGCGGGAATTGTTCGAGTTCAAGCTCATGCAGACGGATCCCAATTTTGCGAATTACAAATATAATGAAGAGACCGGGCAGCTCGTGCTTTTGGATTTTGGCGCGTCGCGCCAGATCACCGATGCGCTGTCCAATGAGTATCGTATATTAATGGAAATCTGCTTGTCGGGGGATGTCGACAATATCATGACGCATATCTCCGAAATGGGCCTCATCCCGGCGCAGATGTCCGATGAACCGCGCGCCGTTATTCAAGACATGATCGCTATGTCCATCGCGCCGCTGGGGCTGGATGAGGTCTTTGATTTTGGCCGGAATAAAATGGCTTTGGAGTTGCGCGATCGGGGCATGGAGATTGCGGGTAATCGCGAGCTTTGGCATGTTCCGCCGCCGGAAACGGTATTCCTCCAGCGTAAATTGGGCGGCATGTATATGTTGGCAACGCGGCTTGGCGCGCAGATAAATGTGGCTCAACTTATCCGTGATCACATCGCCCTATAGACATCAATTTCGTATAAAAAAGACCAGCCTCAATTTCCCGAGGCAGGTCTTTCATTATGGGCCGCTATGCGACTGTCAGTGCTGGATTGGGGGAGGTACCACCGCAGCCAACGGACCGTATGAAACCTTAATGCAGAACCTAACCTGTCGGGATATTGTCCAATTCGTGACAAAAAGTTCATGATAAAGAGGTGCCGGGGAGCATTTGCGCCTCTCGGCAGTCCTCTCCCGGCAAACCACTCTTAGCCTATATTCAAAACTCTTAAAAGATAATCGAAAAAATAAGGCCGCAGCGCGAGAGGAACCAAGAAAAAAGGTGCCTTTCGCGATGCGGCCCAGTTTCCAAAGTCGGTTTCCGGGAAAGAGAATGACTTTGGGTATTTGAGTACACACTGAATGTTTGACCCCTTTGCAAAACCTGTGTGACAGGCGTGTGACATCCATATGAAACTTACGTCACAGTTTTACGCTCGGGTGGCGGCCGCGTTTCACCTTACGGGCTTGACCTAAAACCCTAACCGACACAGATGAGTTTCATGGCCCGCCTTGATCTCAAACTCCTCCCCGTCACACCGTTTCAGCAGAATTGCTCACTACTCTATGATGTCGATTCGAAAGAAGGTGTTCTTATCGATCCGGGTGGAGAGGCACCTCGGTTGAAAGAGACACTGGACGAGCTGGGCATCACGCTGAAAGAAATGTGGTTGACGCATGGGCATTTGGATCATGCGGGCGGCGCGGATGAGCTGCGTGAGAGCTTAGGTGTTTCCGTCATTGGGCCGCATAAGGATGATCAGTTCTGGATGGACGATATTGGGAATCACTGGGCGAAATATGGCCACCCCGGTATGGGGCGAGCCGTGGTGCCGGATCGTTATCTTGAAGACGGCGATGTGCTGGAGCTGTCCGACGTAAAATTTAATGTGCTGCACACGCCGGGTCATACGCCGGGTCACGTCGTGATTTATAATGCGGATATAAAAATCGCCTTCGTTGGTGACGTGCTGTTTCGCGGCTCCATTGGGCGGACGGATTTCCCAAAGGGCAACCATCAACAGCTCTTGGATTCCATCACGGGCAAGCTCTGGCCGCTCGGCAATGACATGCGGTTTGTGCCGGGACATGGTCCGATGGGGACATTTGGCGGAGAGCGCAAAGACAATGCTTTTGTTGCGGATGATGTCATCGGCTCAACCGCGCCAAACAGCTCCGGCCCCGGCTAACCGTTAGTTGGTTACTGGCCGATGATTGTGCCGTTCGGCAGTTTTCCGTTTTGGCGCAGGATTTCAGATTTGACTTGGGCGTTGGAGTTAAAGCTGCGTGCAATATTAAACAGCTCGCCTTTGACCGTGATGTCAAAGCGGAAGGGTTGACGGTTCAGCACTTTCTTATTTGAGCCATCAAAGACCAAGCCGATTTCGACATCGCCATTGATTGGCCCGTCCAAATACGCGCTTAGCTCGCGATAGCGAAATTCCCGCAAAGCATCCTGCGCCAGCGCCGCATATTCACCACTTCGCCTTTCGCGCAAAATTTTGATGGCGTCTTCTTCGCTATATTCGGGAACGCCAGGACCGGGGTCATATTTGATGAGGCCCCCATCGGGGACAGAGACGCGGCCCTTTTCAATTAAAACATCAATGCCGCGCACAACAATTGGGAAAACGCCGACGACATTGCCTGTGGCTTCGATTTTCTGATTGCCAAAATTATTCAGGAAGTCACTCAGGGCAATATCTTTCACATGCATGGTGACGCGGTTTTCTTCGGCGGCGTAAAGCCAAGTGAAAGGATCGAGCGCAAAAGCTCCATTTCCAATGGGCCAATCGGCGGCGTCGACCTTTACGCCTTCCGGGACGAGGGTAAACGTCATCGTCCCGTTCTCCAACGGAAATCCGGGGTTAAAACTATCCATAGTCAATCTTTGCTGCCCATCTGTTTGGAGCGGGAAAAGCGAGGCAAAGCGCATGGTCGTATTCAGACCCATGATAGGACCGGGCGCCGTCCCGACCGACATATCGACGAGTTGCACTGTCCCGCTGGTGTCTGTGAACTTACCGTCCGAAAAGGCGAGACTCAGCTTGGCGCGTGCTTCGCCCTCAACCCGCGCGACCTTGCCGCGAAAAGCGGGGATGAGTGTTTGCGGTTGCAAGCCTTTGGGCGTGAATAAGATAGACGGGATATCGACCTCGGCCGTACCTGTGCCGCCCTTATAGGTGTAGTCCACATTGAGGCCTGCATTGGCTGCTTTCGCGACGGTCAGGCCGGCGCTTCCGCTAAAGACGCCATCCGCGAAATTGACAGTGCCATTGGCCGGGAAACTGGCCAGTCCCGCAGATCTGGCTGTCTCTGCAAACTCTGAACCTAAGACTGTTACGGTGCCGCCGGTATGATCAACCGTATATGTGTCGGGCGTGCCGCGCAGCTTGGTGCCAATATTGTCTAGCCGAACCAGCGGTGTTTCTGCGGTAATGGCGGGGCTCTCCAATGTGATTTGCAAGGGCTGACCGGGATTGACCTTCGCGGTCAGAACGGCCTCCGCCGCAGAAGCCGTTGTCTCGGGTCCGGGGAGAGTGTTGCTGGCATAGTCTACGTCCGTGAAATCGACTGTCCAGTCCTGCGTCGCATCCGGAAAAAGTGTTCCATCTAATACCATCGCAGCGGACTCAATATCCAGCCTCTGGGCTTTGGTGGTGTCAGTGGCGGGTTTTGTCAGTGTGAAATCGGCTGTGTTCAAAGTCGCCTTTAAGGTCGATGCCTCGGCTGTGCGGGTGAACAGGTCCTTCGTTGCAGGCAAGGTGAAGCTGATATCGCGGCCTTGCCAGTCGGTCGGCGTGTCCAAAGATTTGAGCGTCACAACACTGCCAGGGCGCGGCGTGAAATCCAAAACTTGCCGCGTCTGATAGAGATGGACATCCAATTGTCCGTCCAAATTTAGGTTCTCGACATAGCCGCCCGGCAGCTCACCGTCATAATCCAGCATTGTATCAACCGACAGTCGCCGGGGATTACCCGCTCCCTTATATCGCATGGACGCTTTAAGCGGACCCAAACGAACGGGCCGTCCTTCCAAATCTTTTGCTCTCCAGTCGGAACGTGTTGCCAATTGAGTCGAGAATTTCTGGATACCGTTCAAGCCGAGGCCGTTTTCGGATGCGGCTTTGAGATCAATGTTTGAGAGGCTCAGGCCGACAGGCTTCTCAAACACAGCATCCATGCGAGCCGATATTTGGCCGGCCGCGCGGTCAAATGCGTAGAACACTTGGTTCGCGCGCGGGTGCAAGCTGAGTGCATTTCGAGACGCGTTAGCTGTGCCGGACGATGTGACTTCAAATGGGCCGACGGGATTGACCGTGAACCCGTCCGGTCCGTAATTCAACTTACCTTGCCCGGCGACGTCCGAGCCTAAGAGAAAATCGTAGACCGTCTCCCGCAATTGCGCAGCGTAATATTCTGTCACCGGGACATTGCTGAGTGCCGGGAAAAGCGAGAGCGTTTCAGCGACCTCAGCCGCGCGGGCGGGACGGGGAGAGCGCGCATTTTCAGCAGCGACGGTCCATGTGCCTGCGGCGCGCATGTCGCCGCGCGGGGAAATACTGCCGTCCCAGCCTAAACGCGCAGGGCCGGAGGCGAACAGGTCACTCGAAAAACTCTCCCCGTCCAGAGAGACGCTGCCGGAATAATCGAAACTGTCCAGATTAAGAATACCGTCCAGCCGCAAATGCGCGTCTGCCACGTCCAGCTTCGAATTGGAGAGTGTCGCTGTCTGTGCTTGCCCGATGACGCGCAAATCTGCTCCGTCTTTCTCAAGTGTGACAAAGCCAGCGCCTTTCGCTTCATATCCTGCATAGGACAGATCTGACGGGGCCAATGTGATCTCAGCCGTGAAGTCTTTTGCCGTCGGCACCTCCGCGTCAATATAAAGCGTTGCCTCGCCAAGCGGGGAGGACAGAAGGAGCGTGCCATCCGTTAAGCCGAGCCCGTTCTCCGGGAATAAGTTGACAGAGTCTCCGCCAGTTCCGGACTCATCCGGCATCAAATCTTGAATCCATGGGTCTGTGGGTTGCCAATCTTCGCCCAGGCTGATCCGCCCGGTTGCCCCGTCCAGTTTCAGGCGCTTGAGGTCTATATCGCGAATATCAGACCAGATATAATCGGCCTTAGCATCCGCCACGCGGAGAAATTCCTGGCCGTCCTTTCGCAATCGGATGTCTTTGACCCGCGCTTGTGTGCGCGTGACCAACACAATATCCAAGTCTGCGTCAATTCCTGACTCCGCCAATAGGTCCACGGCGTAGTCTTCCAAGAGCGCATAACGCTGGGTCCAAGCCCATAGTCCGCCCGCTAAAATCACCAACAGCAGGGTCAGTAAAATCCAGAGACACCACGCCCACCACCTTACAAACCACCGCTTTTTACGGCGAACGGGCTTAGGCGTCTCTGATTTTTTGTCTTGCTCAGAAATGGCCCGACCTCCTACCCATTCGACATAGAGGACCTTCTGTCTCAAGACCAATGAAACTGACCCTTACAAATCGGTCAGTTTACATATCATATAAGAATGCGTTAACCCTGATTTAGGGAAGGTTATGGCAAAGTGGGCGCACCAGAGAATCTTCCATTACTATTACGTGTGCCGGGCCAGTAACCATGAACGAAAACAATGACCATGAAACTGCGGGCCAGCCTCCGAGCCCCCAAGTTCAAAATCCCCAGGCGCAAAGCGCAATAGGTGCTCTGCACGAGCGCGCGGATGCTTTTGCTCGGTTCCGCCACACGGTCATTCCAAAACAGAACCGTCATCGCTTTCTTGCCGCTGCTGCCGTTATCGGGATTGTCGGCTTAATCGCTTTCCCAAAAGGGGAAGCTGATGCGATTGAGCCGGAGGTTCAAATGGCCTCTGCGCCTGCGCTCGATATCTCGCGATTTGATATGGGACTCGATTCGGAGTTTGCAAACGCCACGACGGTCGAGACGGTCACATTAAAGCCGGGCGATAATCTTGGGCCGCTTTTACAGCGCAACGGGTTGAGCGGACAGGACGCTTACCGGGTGACGCAAGCTTTTGCCGAGGTTTACAAACCGCGTAATTTGCGGGCGGGCCAGAATTTCAATTTGCATTTCGCGGGCGAGACACTCGATCACCTGACATTCAAGCCGAATGTCGAGACTACCGTTTTTGTTGACCGGGCAGGGGATGCTTACACAGCGCGCAAGATTGCGGCTGAGTTCAAATATGAAACGAT
>Ga0209185_1000372_pt1 | contig 55617 bp, 36 predicted proteins | sample SidtaG_2_FD_187425 | JGI IMG/M metagenome (GOLD analysis project Ga0209185, IMG submission 187425) | Marine algal microbial communities from Sidmouth, United Kingdom - Sidmouth_Asex2 metaG (SPAdes) (version 2) | ecosystem: Host-associated > Algae > Red algae > Unclassified | place: Sidmouth... | reverse complement strand
ATTTCTTATGAAATCTCAGTTTTTAATAATGATTAAAGAACATATGTTGAATGTTAGATACTCTAAAAGAACAATTGAGTCTTATATTTATTGGATTGAATATTTTATCCGCTATAACAATAAAAAAACACTCAAGCTCTCTACACAATAAGGAAGTAGAGTTTTTTTAAGTTATTTGGTTAACCAACAAAATGTTGCCGCGCAAACTCAAGCAGTCGCGCTCAATGCGTTAAATTTTCTCTATAAAGTTATTTTAAATAATCCTTTATCATTGTCGTTAAATTTTGTAAGAAGTAAGCGTAATAAGAAGCTTACTGAGGTATTAACTCATGATGAAATTAAATATCTATTAAATTTGATAGGTCATAAGCGTTTTGATTGGTAATGGGTATAAACTCTGTTTCACTTAATTAATGCATTGTTAACATATTAACATATAAGTTTGGCTTTAAATTTTAGGTTAAAGTATATTTTGGCGCTGCGGTGTATACCCTAAAATACTTTAGATAAAATAATCAGGGAAATTTAATGAGCATCGTTCTATAAAGTCTTGCGATTTTTCAAATCCTTCCGTAACGTGATTAATGCTGGGTGTTTGCAACGAGTATGGGAAAAACCCGTAACCAGCAAGAATAGAATACCAAGACGGAATAGGGTAATGCTCGTGTAACCCTAGCTTATGTACAAGCTTGCTGATATCTAAGCCTTTTTGCCAACCTTGAATTAAAATGTTGAGTCGAGGTGCCATGTTTTTTATATGGGCTCTGTTTTCTTGCCAGTAGGGCGTATCGTTTCTAGAATTTAGTGTGTAATGTAAAACGATGTAATCTTTTATGCCGTCAAATTCTTTATTAATTTGTTCGTTAAAATGTAGTTGATTCTTGTTAGTAAAATCACCACTTTGATAAGCGTCTACAAATTTTCCAACGGTTTGCTGAATTAATAACAGTGCAGTAGCTTCAAGCGGCTCGATAAAACCTTGAGATAAGCCTACGGCTAAACAATTATTTTGCCAATGTTTGTTATTACGCCCTAACTTAAAAGATAAGTGTCTAATTTTTTCATTATTTTCTGATCCCGCTTTTTTTATGCCGATATTATTTTCATGTGGCGTTTCTTGATCATCAGTATTTATTTCATTAGAGGTAAGTTTTAAATAGGCTTTAAATTCTTTTTCTGCCTCGGCTTTACTGACATGTTTAGCGCTATAAACATAGCCATTACCATATCTATTAGTCAGTGGGATTTTCCAAGCCCAACCATGTTTTAACGCAGTTGATTCAGTTTGGGCGGCTATTTTATTGCCTAATTGATTACCTAATTGATTACCTGATTGTTCATCTGATTTATTCCTAGACAAGGGCGTTGAAATAGCAATAGCAGAATCGTTATGTAATTCGTCGCTGTAACTTACAAATTCAATATCTGGCATTTTATTGATCAGTAAACCTTTAAAGCCAGTGCAATCTACAAATAAATCACCTTTAATTTTTTTACCATTTTTTAAAATAATGCTTTGAATATCATGGTTACTAGCTAAATCAATATCGTTAACATGCCCAGTAATATGCTTAACCCCCTGATTAACCGCTACTTTTTTTAAGTATTTACCTAATAGATTCGAGTCGAAATGATAAGCGTAATCAACTTCAAATGGGAAATTTTGGTTAGCTAGCGGACTTTTATGTTGCTCGCTAATTTTTGCTGAAATATAAAAGTCACTAGGGTTTGCTGGTAAATCAATACCTGTGGCTCTTAATTGAGCATTATAAAAAAAACTTTTTTGAGTATGAATATCTAAAGATGAAGGAAAGGCATGAAAGTAACTTTCATAACCTTTTATTGTTGACCATCCGTTAAAACGAATACCAGTTTTATAGGTGGCGTTGCAGGCAGGCATCCAATCACTTTCTTCTATTTTTAGTAAATCAAAAAAGTTACGCAATGCTGGCGTAGAGCCTTCACCTACACCAATAATACCTACGTCGGGTGATTCAATTAACGTAATTGATATGTCAATATCACGCAACGAATAAGCTAATATATTGGCGGTCATCCAGCCGGCAGTGCCACCGCCAACTATAATGATATTTTTAGTGTTTAATTTTTTTTCCGTGGTTGAATGGGTCATTAAGGGCTCGCAAAAAGTTAAAGCACAAAAAAATAAAACCACAAAAAATTATTATTCTCTGTGGTTAGTTAGGGTTAATGTTTAAATAAGCTAGTTAAATTAATTAGTTAATGTAGCAAAATAATCTAGTCTAGCTATTTTTCAAACTACATTACAATTGATCAATATAGCTTTTTAAGCCTTTTAAAGATAATTCAACACACGCTAGAGGAGATAATCCATTAGGGTATTCTTCTTGTTCAACCACAATCCATTTTGTACCACCTACAGCGATGTTAGCTTTTAACAAAGTTAACCAATCAATGGTGTCTTTACCAATAATAGGTAATTTACCTTGGGTGCCTTTAGGTAATTTTACTTTGTAATGTGTTGTAAATGTTCTGTTTGGGTATTTGTTTACATAACTTACTGGATCTTTACCGGCATAAGTTGTCCAGCCTACATCTTGCTGCATTACTACGTCGTTTGTTGTATTTTGAGCCATGTAGTCCCAGTAGGTAGACCCTTTAAATTCGTTGAATTCTTTTTCATGGTTATGAAAACCTGTTTTAAGCCCGTAAGGTGCTAACCTTTTAGCAAGTTGATTGAGTAACTCACTTACTTCAACTACACCTTCTGGGTGCCATGCACGTTCATCCCAAGGCACAATAATTGTTTCAGCGCCTAATGTTTTATAAAAGCTGGCCGTTTTTTTAAAGTTTTCATCATTGAGTTGTTCAAAAGTCACATGTGCACCACTGGCTTTTAGGTTTAAAGAGTTTAAAAATTTCTTTAATCCAGCAGGATCTTCTGAATAAGAACCAAAGTCTCCGGCAAATTCTACTCCAGCAAATCCCATTGCAGAGAGTTTTTTAAGAGTTCCAGTAAAGTCAGCTTTTACTTCGTCTTTTACTGACCAAAGTTGCACACTAAGCAAGGGTACGTTGGTTGGATTATTTTCTTTTGCATTAATTGTTTTAGTTATCATAAATAAAGTACAACACATTATAAGTAGTGATAGTTTGTTAAGTATTTTCATAAAAATTCCTTAAATACGTTTTGATTTCATTTCATTGGTACAATAATCAACAGCTCTTGCTGTTAACGCCATAAAGGTTAAGCTAGGATTTTGTACCGCACTTGAACAAAAGCTAGAACCGTCAGTTACAAATAAGTTAGGTATATCATGGCTTTGGTTAAAACCATTTAAAAACGATGTTTTTGGATCACGGCCCATACGTGCTGTGCCAAGTTCATGAATGGCTAAACCCGGTACACCACGGGTTACGTATTTGTTAATGCCCGTAAGCCCTGCTGCCTTAAGCATTAATTCTGCTTGTTCCGCGGCATCGTCCATCATATCGGTTTCGTTTTGTGAGAAATGACAATCAAATTCTATTTGAGGTATTCCCCATTTATCTTTAAGGGTAGGGTGTAATCGCATTTGGTTTTCAAAGCGGGGCAGCATTTCTCCTTGTGCGCCTAAGCCAAATTTCCATTTACCTGCTTGTTTAAGCTTGTTTTTATAATCAACACCTAAACCGTCTTGACTGTAATTACTTTGCCAATTTTCTCGTTGTATGTAACCCGATAAAGCATAGCCACGTAAAAACTTACGTTTACTGTCAGGCTTGTAATAAAAATTAGGAATGTAAGGACTAGTAGGACGTCTGCCTGAGTAATATTCGTCTTCAAATCCTTCAATATAACCACTAGCACCAGCATTATAATTATGGTCCATTAGGTAATGCCCTAAAACGCCAGAGCTGTTACCTATACCATTAGGGAATTTTTTAGAGGTTGTATTCATCAGTATTTGAGTACTACCAATAGTTGATGCGCAAACAAATACCACTTTGGCAAAGTATTCTCGTTCAGTTAAATTATCATTATCAATAACTTTAACGCCTTTTACTCGATTAGTTTTTTCATCGTAAATTAGGCTATGCACCACACTATTTGGTGCTATATGCAAATTATTGGTAGCCGCTGCCGCAGGAAGGGTTGAACTTTGTGTTGAAAAATAGGCACCAAACGAACAACCTGCTTGGCATTCGTTTCTAGCCTGACACTGAACCCTACCTTGAGAAATATGTAAGGCAGATGGTTTAGTTAAATGTGCTGCACGCCCCATTACCATCGGTCTATCTGGGTAAGCTTTTGCTAATTTTTGTTGAATATGTTTTTCAGGTGAAGTCATTTCAAACGCAGGAAGAAATTCACTGTCAGGTAAATTAGGTAAGTTTTCTTTTGCGCCACTAATACCTGCGTGTTTTTCAACATGGCTGTACCATGAATCAATGTCTTTAGTGCGTATTGGCCAGTCGTTACCGTAACCATCTAATTTGTTTGCGGTAAAATCAAACTCACCTAAACGATACGACTGTCTGTGCCACAAGATTGATTTGCCACCTAATTGATTGGCTCTTATCCAAGAAAAATTAGTGCCTTCTTTAGTGGCATAAGGTAAGTCCCTATCGTTACCAAAAAAGTGCTTAGTCGCATCGGAAAAGGCATAACATTGTTGTTGAATTTTATAGCGTTGTTCAATTAATAAATTATCAACTTTGGTGCGATGTTTTTGCTGCCACGGTGCTTTGTTTTCACCAATGTAGTCTTTACGGTGCTCTACAACTCTTCCTCGCTCGATCATTAATGTTTTGTAGCCGCGCTCACAAAATTCTTTTGCAGCCCAACCACCTGATATACCCGAGCCTATAACAATAGCATCGTATACTTCCGTGCTATGGTTTATATAAATTGATTCAGTCATTATTTTATACTCATTTTTTTACTATTTTACCGAGTGTTTACTTAAAGTTATGCTAGTAAAACAGCGCATTAGAACCCCAGCTTGCTTGATCTTTACTATAAGGAATAGATCCTTTAAAACCTCCAGGGATCGCATCAAATCTCAACTCTTGCGAAGCACCCACTTCAGACGTGTAATAGCCAAAACAAATGTGTTGTTTAAGGGATTTAAAATCAGTGCGTTGAGCTTGGCTAAAGGGTTTATCGCCAATATCTAGCTTTGTTAATAAACTAAATTGTTGATCATACGATAACTTAATAAATATTACTGAATGTGCTGTTAACGCCATTTCGTCAATATCAGCTAGCAGTGCAATTATCTTGTCTTGAGTTTGTTTGGAGTGACAATGATAAAGTTGGTTATCAATAAAACCATGAGTATCAACTTCTGCAGCGCCGAGCGTAGCTGTTTTAGGAATAACAATTGCGCATACATACTCAAGAAGTTTTAATTGTTCAACAGTAAATATTTTACCTGCGGTTGAATGACTTTGGGTGGGTGAATAAGTCATAGCTACGGCATAGGCATTACCAGTAAGTAAACCGCTAGCAACGGTGCCACCTAGTATAAGACTAAGCCCTTTGATGAATTTTCTTCTTGATTCATGTTCAGGCGTTTTTTTGCATGTTGTCATAAAGGTCCCCGTAACTCTAATTAATTATGCTGACGATAAATTCATACATATTAAAAATGAAATCTTTTTTAATATGTAGTGATCATTCAGTGATAAGCTTTAATTTTTTTATTTATTAATTCAAACCGAGTAAATATATTTTAATAAATTTTATTATTTTAAATGAATAATGTAACAATCTTTAGCAGACTACCTTTGATATGATAAGAAATCAACAATAAAGTTAACCGGTTCATTTTTAAGTTGTGTTGTGCTTAATTTATTATTTAGAGCCATTATTTATGATAAAATTTAATCAATATTACATAAAAAAGCCAAGTGGTTATATGCACAGGCTTTTGGCTTAACGTTGTACTTTAAATAAGTAAAATAGTATGAAATTTAATTATTTAGTCTGGGGTCTAATGCTCACATGTACCACAGTTAAGTGATATTACTATTACCTATCCGTTACCCAACTATACAACCTTAAAAAGAGAGTGAACGTTTGAAGTATGCATATTTGGCACTATCAATTGCCGCCGTATTAAATATCCCTTTTATTTCCCACGCTGCTGAAAATAATGCAGAGCTTTTTAAAAACAATACAGAAGTAAAAAAAGAAGAAGAAATTATTACTACAACGCTAAATAACGATCCTTTAGAAGTGATTGAAGTTTTTGCACAAGTTAGTCAATCGCAAGGTTTGTCAGTAAAACATGCAACAGTTGATGGACCTTTTGGCAACAATTTAGCACTTAAAGATATTGCCCGTTCGGTTACGCCCATTTCAAGCGAGTTAATTGAGCAATTAAACATTACTACTTTACAAGACGTGCTTGCCGTTAGCCCAAACACATACTCGGCTAGTGGTTTTGGAGCACCAAGTTTACCAACTATACGTGGTCAATTAGGTGAGTTATTTCAAGATGGTACAAGGCGCCAAGCTGGTAATAATGGATTTGGAGTACCGTTATCTTTTAATGCAATACAACAAATAGATGTAGTAAAAGGAGCGCCACCGGTATTATTTGGTTCAAGCCAACGTAATGGTGGTTTTGTTAATTTGCATTCTAAAACTGCCAATACAGATGTAAATCAGGGTAAAGTTAATTTATCAGCAGGGCGTTGGGATCAATACAGCGCGCAAGTTGATTACAACGGTGTTATTGAACAAGATACATTAGCTTATCGTGTAAGTGTAGAGCATGTAGATAACGGGAGTTTTTACGATTTTTCAGCAACAAAAAGTGATAGCTTATTTGCTGCTATTCAATTTTTACCTAACAGTAAAAGTAGCTGGGATATTAATTTTGAATGGTTTCAAGTTAAATTTACCGACAATGCCGGTATTAATAGACCGACTCAAGCCTTGATTGACGATAATTTATATATTACGGGTCAAGGTAGGCAGGCAAACGGCAGTACCATTCCTGCATCAGGATCTATTGTTTCGCCAACGGGGCAAATAAAACTTGCTAGAAGCCAAGTACTAACCGATCCAAATAACTTTAACGAAGCAACTACATACTTACTTCACAGTATTTACAAAAGTGAACTTTCACCTCAAGCTTCCATCAAAAACACGACTTATTTTCAGCACTTACAACGCGAAGAAATTGCACAAAACAGTTTTGTTGAAATAATTGACGGTGCAGATACGGCGCAAAATCGCACGGAACTTACTTATGAGTGGAATAATAACCAACAAACTATTTTTGCCTTTGATGTTCGATACAATAAAGTATTAGGGTATAGCCAATTTACTACTGAGGCAGATGCACCTATTGATTTAACCGGTACATTAGCAGAGCGTCGAATTCCATTAACTGCCCAACAAAAAACACGCTTAGTAGAGTTAAAACCGGGCGTGTTTGTATCGCCAGGTGGTCAATACGATACAAATAATGATGGCAGTGGCGACTTTAATCTGTCTGATACAACAGATTCACGTTCATGGCAAACGGGCATTGCTTTTCAACATGATTCAGATTGGACTAATAACTTACATACTAGTTTAGGATATCGTGTTGATTATTATGATGTTGATGCACGCGACCCAATAGCTCCTAAAGGCGAAATTGCAGCCAGTGATAGCATTAATGATTGGCTACAATCAGCTCACATCAGTTTCAGTTACTCGCTAACTAGCGATGTTACGGCTTATGGTACTGCAAGCTACAATGAAGCGACCTCTAACAGCATGGCAGGCGGAACATCTTTAGGTAGTAACAATACCATTAGTGCGCAAAACTTTGCGACTGAAAATACTTTAGTTGAATTTGGCTTAAAATACGCACCCAGTGATAGCGATTGGTATGCAGATGGAGCCATATTTAGCCAACGCCGTAGTTTACGTAATCGTGATGGAAGTAATACAGGTATTCGAACAGAGGGGTTTGAAGGGCAAGTATTTTATGACGCTTATCCATTGTGGTTAAGTGCAGGTTATAGTTATATAGATGCACGTTACGATAACTCAGCGAGCAGCCAAGCCTCAGCGCAAGTCGCTGATACTTTTGATAATTCGCGTCCTGATCTTATTATAGGTACTGGCATTGGTGCGCCTAACTTTACTGCATTTTCACCCTCTACTGCACGAGTGCAAGGCATTCCCGAACAATCGTTTAGCGTTAACGCAAGTTACTCAATTAACAGTGCATGGCAAGCAGGTTTCTCAGCGCTATATACTAAAAGTTACCCACTTGACTATTTAGCAACAGTAGATATTCGAGACCAATATACACTTAATATAAACACCAGCTACACATTTAATGGTAATACGAGTGATGGCAGTAAAAGTAATGGTAGAACCAAATTACGATTTGATATCAACAACGTGACTAATCAAAATAATTGGCGACCGGTTTTTGAAGGTGGGTATTTTGGTGCGACTTTAGTTTTTCCTGAGTTGCCAATTAATGCTAAGTTAACGTTAACGCATAAGTTTTAGTGCTTTAAAAAGGTTTACTAGCTTAGCCGTAATTTATTGGCATATTGTTGACGATACGCCGTCAACCGATTCATGTAAAAATTAAAATTAAAATTAAGAGAACACTATGATCAAAAAAATAATTTTGTTATTCATTGCGGCTATCGCGGTAGGCTCATTTTTTTATTTTAATTTGCACCAATTACTAACGCTGCAAGGGTTGAAAGACTCTATGGAGCAATTTTATCAATGGCGAGACCAGTCACCGGTATTAGTTATTGGTGGTTTCTTCTTATTATATGTTTTGGTTACCGCGCTTTCACTGCCGGGTGCAACTATTTTAACCTTAGCTGCTGGGGCATTGTTTGGTTTAATTGAGGGGCTACTTATTGCCTCGTTTGCATCAACCTTAGGTGCAACCTTAGCCTTTTTAGCGTCACGTTATTTACTACGAGATACTATAAAAAAACGCTTTTCAACCCGTTTGACAGCCATTGATAAAGGCATTGAAAAAGAGGGCGCTTTTTACTTATTTACCCTGCGTTTAGTGCCAGTTTTTCCATTTTTTTTAATTAATCTATTAATGGGTCTAACCTCAATAAAGTCGTGGACGTTCTATTGGGTGAGTCAAGTAGGTATGTTGGCAGGCACTTTTGTATTTGTTAACGCGGGAACTCAATTAGCTCAAATTGAGAGCTTATCAGGTATTTTATCGTTTGAATTAATCGTATCGTTTGCGCTATTAGGGGTTTTTCCTTTTATTGCGAAAATGATCTTAGGTGTATTTAAAAGGCGCCGTGTTTATAAAAACTTTAGTAAGCCAAAAAAATTCGACCAAAATATGATTGTTATAGGTGCTGGCGCTGGTGGATTAGTTACTAGTTATATCGCTGCGGCAGTTAAAGCTAAAGTTACTTTAATTGAAGCAGGAGAAATGGGTGGCGACTGTTTAAATTATGGTTGTGTGCCAAGTAAAGCTATTATCAAAAGTGCAAAAATGGCAGAGCAAATTCGTCATGGCGCAAATTACGGTTTAGAAAATAGCATTCCGCAATTTTCATTTAAACAAGTGCTAGCTCGTGTACACAAAGTTATTGCAGACATTGCACCACACGACAGTATTGAACGCTACACCAAGTTAGGGGTAAACGTAGTAAAAGGTTATGGTAAGTTAATTGACCCTTGGACGGTTGAAATTCAATTAAACGATGGCGGCATTCAAAAACTCACTGCCAGAACTATTGTTATTGCAACTGGTGCTCAGCCATTTGTACCGCCTTTACCCGGAATTGAAGAAACCGGATATGTAACAAGTGATACTTTATGGAGTAAATTTGCAGAATTAGAGCAAGCACCTCAAAAACTTGTGGTGCTTGGGGGTGGTCCAATAGGATGTGAATTAGCGCAAAGCCTTTCTCGTTTAGGGTCAACCGTGACACAAATTGAAAAGGGCGCACGCATTATGAAAAAAGAAGATACGGAAGTGTCTATATTTGCTCACCAAGCATTGAGTGATAGTGGTGTTAATATTTTAACTTCTCATCAAGCGATGCGGTGTGAAATACGTGAGGGTAAAAAATATCTTATTGTTAAGTCATTAATTAATGAAAAACTACAAGCACATGCTGAGCAACATCGCGAAATACCCATAGAGTTTGATGAGATTTTATGTGCCGTAGGCAGAAGTGCTCGGCTTAAAGGTTACGGGCTTGAAGCGTTAGGTATTGAAACCGATCGCACGGTTATAACTAATGATTATTTGGAAACATTATATCCAAACATATATGCCGCTGGCGATATTGTTGGACCTTATCAATTTACGCATGTTGCTGCTCATCAAGGTTGGTATGCTGCGGTAAACGGCTTATTTGGTCATTTTAAAAAGTTTAAAGTTGATTATCGCGTTATTCCATGGACGACTTTTATTGATCCAGAAATTGCACGCGTCGGTATTAATGAACAAGAAGCCCAAGATAAACAAATAGATTACGAAATTACTCGCTTTGAATTTAAAGAGCTCGATCGCGCTATTACCGAGAGTGCAGCTAAAGGTTTTATTAAAGTGATAACCCCTAAAGGTAAAGATAAAATTTTAGGGGTAACTATTGTGTCTGAGCACGCAGGAGACTTAATAGCTGAGTTTGTGCTCGCTATGAAACATGGTTTAGGGTTAAATAAAATTTTAGGCACTATTCATAGTTACCCAACGTGGGCAGAAGGCAACAAATATGTAGCTGGTGAGTGGAAGCGAGAACACGCACCGCAAACTGTTTTAAAATGGCTTGAAAAATATCATGCTTTTCGCAGAAGGTAATCAGATTTAGCTGTTAAACTTGAATCTGATTTAATACATTTAAATCAGTAAACTCAATATTCAAGTTAATGCTTAAGTTAACGCTTAAGTTAACGCTTAAGTTAATGCTTAAGTTAATCGGTAATATCAAATTTGTTTCAGGGTTAAAAATATAACAATGTACAATATTAATACAGCGGCAAAAAAAGTAGCTACATTTTTATTGACTGTAGTATTGTTGGCAAAGCCGTTAATAAGTCAAGCTAAAAATTTACACGCCCCATGGAATGACTTAGTTAGTCAAAACGTAGTAGCAATTAATGAGGGTAAAAGCACTCAAGTTAATTATAAAGTAATGCAAGCCCAAAAAAACAAATTAACTGCATACCTAAATACACTTTCTGCTATTAAACAAAGCAACTTCAACGATTGGAACAACGCAAAACAATTGGCATTTTTAATTAATGCTTACAATGCATTTACCGTAGCCCTTATTGTTAAAAATTTAGATAATAGTGGTTCTAGTCTTAAATCTATAAAAGATTTAGGGGGATTTTTTAGTTCACCTTGGCGAAAAGAATTTATCCCATTATTGGGACAAACTCGCAGCCTTGATAATATAGAGCACGATTTAATTCGAGGAGCAATTAATAACATAGGTAAAGCTAAGTACAAGGATCCTCGTATTCATTTTGCATTAAATTGCGCGAGTATTGGTTGCCCTGCGCTTCGTGAAGAAGCCTATACGGCAGGAAAACTTTCAAAACAGCTTGAACAACAAACGTCAAGGTTTTTATCAGACCAAACCCGTAACTTTGCATCAGGTAAAACCTTAAATATTTCATCTATCTTTAAATGGTATAAAGACGATTTTGAAAAAGGTTATAACAATACGCATTCTCTAAATTCGTTCCTATTGCAATACGCCCAAGAATTAAAGCTAAGTCCTTCGCAAAAAAATGCCCTTGAACAGGGTGAAATGGATATTGAATTTTTAAAGTATAACTGGGCTTTAAATGGCAATTGATAAATGCCAGCAAATGTTTACAGGTAATAGTTTTAATCGTATCGACTTTTCTTTTTATTTAAAATGGGTTTCCAATTTAATGTTAAAGATAAGCTTGAGTGCTATTTTTATTAGCAAAACGACTTTTGCCTCCCCCATTTATAACCCTAATATTTTAATTGTTGATAATACCTTTAAATCTATTGTTTATAACCATGAAGCTACTCATAAACCTATTCATAAATCTGTTGAATGGTTAACTCATACTGATTTTACTCAAAACACATCTCATAAAATAAATGATATTGATGGCTTTAATAAACACCATTGGCGGAACATTGAACAACTAGGTATAAATAAAGCGGTTTATTTTCATGCGTGGGGTGGAGATCCTCAAATTAATAGTTATATACAATGGGTTGCTCAGCAGGTTAGAGATCTTTACCAAATAAACTTACAACACGTAAAACTAAGTGATACTAGCGAAGCGGTGAGTAGAGTGCTCGCTGAAAAATCTGCAAACAATAATGATAAAGGCAGTGTTGATTTAATTTGGATTAATGGCGCAAATTTCGCTGCTATGGCGCAACATCAATTATTACTTAAAAGCTGGGCTAACAATTTACCCTATTTCGCCTTAACTGACCCTGATAACAACCCAGCGGTTATGTTAGATTTTGGAGTACCTACGCTAGGTATGGAATCACCATGGGGGCAAGCATCTTTAACCTTTTATTACGACGCACAAGCAACCACAAATCCCCCACAAAACTTAGCAGAATTATTATCATGGGCTAAGCAAAACACTGGGCGTTTTAGTTATCCAAAACCACCTGATTTTTTAGGCATGAGCTTTTTAAAGTATGCGCTGGTAGTTATACACCAACAAAGTGAAAAAAATATTCAAAATCAGCTTTATGCAAAAGCTTCTACCCAAAATATTAAGCTAGTATTAACACCGTTATGGGCATTTTTAAATCAACTACACCCTCATTTATGGCGTAAAGGTAAGCATTTTATGCAAAGTGGAGTAGAAATGCGGCGCTTAGTAGATGATACCGAGTTGAGTGTCGGTTTCACTTTTTCTGCTCCTGAGGTGCCTGCAGCAGTTGAACGTTACGACTTACCGTTAAGTATTCGTAGTTACGCAATGCAAGATGGTAGTTTAAGTAATACCCATTTTGTCGCTATTCCTTATAATGCCAGTCAGCCACAAGCAGCTCAATTAGTTGCTAATTTTTTACTAAGCCCAACAGCACAAGCTTATAAACAAAAGCCAAATGTATGGGGTGATCGTACAGTTTTAATATCATCCCAATTAACTACTAAACAACAAACCTTATTTAAGCGAAAAAAACCTCATCGCAGTGCCTTACCATTTAATAGTATAAAACGTACGTTAAGCGAACCTCATCCAAGTTGGGTTAAGGCAATTCAAACGGGCTGGGAGCAACGTTATGGTGTAATGCCATGAGCGTAATGTCATGAATATAAATAAATTTACTAATGCTCAAAAAACACATTCAAATGGTAGCTTTGTACGCATTGTAAAATTCAGCCCTTATGTTTTGCTATTTATTTTAATAATACCGGTATTGGGTGGTTTGGTTGCAGTAATGTTACCGGCTTTAGGTTGGATACCAGCGCTTAACCAATATAACGTTGGCTTGCAAGGTTTTACTGCACTTTGGCAAACACCAGGGCTTGGTAATATGGTGCTATTGTCGGTGGTTTCAGGATTGATCAGCACCTTTCTTGCTTTTGTTTTTTGTTTAATGATTTTAGCGACATTTTTTAATAGTCATTGGTTGGCACGTATTCAGCAAATATTGAGCCCAATACTTGTTATTCCTCATGCTGCAGCCGCGATTGCGGTTGGTTTTTTAATTGCGCCATCGGGAATGTTTGCTCGATTAATTTCTCCAGAATTAACTCATTGGGAATTAGCACCTCATGGTGTTTTTCCACACGATCATTATGGTATTAGTATAATTTTAGGATTAACGTTAAAAGAATTACCTTTTTTGTTGTTAATGGCTTTAGGGGCGCTAGCTCAACCTGAATTGGCCAGTAAACTTCGCCAACAACATAAAGTGGCTTTGAATTTTGGTTATTGCGCTTTTACTGCCTTTTTTAAAGTTATATTACCAAGTTTGTATCCATTATTGCGCTTACCTTTATTGGCCGTTTTAGCTTATGGCAGTTCAAGTGTAGAAATGCCGCTAATATTAGGCCCTAATTCACCGCCAACATTGGCTGTTGCTATATTACATTGGTTTAATGATGTTGATTTAACTCTTAGGGTAAAAGCCTCAGCTGGGGCTTTATTACAATTGGCTTTAACTCTTGGGTTATTATTAGTTTGGTTGATGGGCGAGAAAATCGTTAAGCTTTTATGTACCAATTCATTAACCAATGGTAGACGAGAGTATGGCGGTGTTTATTGGCATAAACTAACTTATATATTAACTATTGCGGTTGTTTTTTTTATTGTAACAGCATTGATAGGGTTAGTTTTATGGTCTGTTGCTGGCTATTGGCGTTTTCCCGCTGCGCTGCCTGATTCATTAACTTTATTACATTGGCAAAGTGCATTGTCGCAAATAGATGAAGCGATTTTTAATAGTTTGCTGATTGGTATTATTAGTACGTTCTTTGCCATTACACTCACTTTATTATGTTTAGAGTCTGAACAACTGTGCGGCAAAGCACTTTCTGGTTTTAGTCAATTAATTATCTATTTACCTTTGTTAGTGCCCAGCATTGCTTTTTTATTTGGGTTGGTGTGGCTGCAGCAATTACTAACAAGCCAAGTTAGTTATATTAACGTTATTACGGCGCACTTTTTATTCGTGCTGCCTTATGTGTTTTTATCGCTAGCGACTAGTTATAGGCGATTAGATGCCAGGTTTGCCATCGTTGCCGCCAGTTTAGGTTGTAAACCTAGTAAAGTATTTTTTATGGTTAAACTACCACAATTGTTTGCGCCAATTTTAATTGCTATTGCATTAGGTTTAGCTATAAGTTTTGGACAATATCTTCCGACGTTATTGGCTGGAGGAGGGCGTATAAATACTATAACCACTGAAGCTGTAACACTGGCTAACGGAGCAAGTCGCCGCACTAGCGCAGTGTATGCATTAATGCAAATGGTGTTACCGCTTATAGGTTTTTTATTAGCGTGGCTTTTACCAAGATATATTTACAAAAACGTTTCTCGCTAAAGGTACTTGAATGCAACCATCTTTACATATTGAAAATTTAAATTTATTTCGCCAAAACGAACACTTATTACGGTTAAATGAACATATAAACGGTGGCGAAATTCTCACTATCATGGGTCCTTCAGGTTGTGGTAAATCCACCTTACTTAACTGGATAACGGGTTCCCTTGCTATTAATTTTACAGCTACCGGAAATATTATACTTAATAACCAAAATTTGACTAATGTGCCAGCACACTTGCGTCAAATTGGTGTGTTGTATCAAGATGCTTTATTGTTTTCACACTTATCGGTAGCAGGTAACATTGCCTTTGCAATGCCTAAGGGAGATAAAAAACAGCGCTATGAAAAAATTGAAATTGCCCTTGAACAATTAGGCTTAAAAGGTTTAGCAGATCGCCATCCTGATAGCCTTTCGGGTGGCCAAAAATCTCGTGTTGCACTACTACGTTTATTACTAAATAAGCCTAAAGCAATTTTACTTGATGAACCTTTTAGTAAACTTGACTTAGAACTGCGAGAAACGACACGACACTTAGTGTTTAAAAAAATCAGTGACTATAAACTACCTGCAATACTGGTTACACATGATCATAATGATGCAATAGCTGCTGGCGGAAAAATTATTAATTTAAGCCAAAAGCCGCTTTAAATAAATGTTAGCTAATTAACTACCAAAAATAAAAGGGTTTTAAAAATGTTAGATAAATTTATTACACCCGTTATTAAACCATTATTAGTGCCTATTGTGATGGTTATACATAAACGTGGGATCAGTGCTGATCAACTGACTTTTTATGGTTTTATTATTGGCTTACTTGCAGTGCCATTATTAGCATTTCAATTATGGTATTGTGCCTTAGCGGCAATAGTAGTTAACCGCATTTTAGATGGTTTAGATGGTGCGCTTGCTCGTCACGCCAAACAAAGTTCAAGTGCAGGTGGTTTTTTAGATATCAGCCTTGATTTTCTTTTTTATGCAGCTATTCCATTAGGTTTTATTTTTGCAAACCCTGAACAAAATGCTGTTGCGGGTGCTATTTTGTTAACCTGTTTTATTGGTACCGGATCTAGTTTTTTAGCTTTTGCTATAGCAGCAGAAAAACTTAACATTGATAAATTACAGTTTAAATACAAAAGTTTTTATTATTTAAATGGGTTAACTGAGGGCACGGAAACAATTGCATTATTTATAGCTTTTTGTATTTGGCCTGATAATTTCGCAATTTTAGCGCTATTATTTTCATGCGCTTGTATTATTACCGTTTTTACAAGAATACATGGCGGATATCATACACTTAAACAGTATGAAATTATTCAAAACAAAGTTGTTCATAGCGAAGTTAATCAAAGCGAAACTCATGTAAAAGTAAATCTAAAAGCTAAACCAAATAATGACTCATGAAATTTGGTGGCGACTTGGTTGCTTTTTTTGTATTTTATTTATCTTGATGCTAATCGAAGCCTATAATCCGGCACGTAAATCACCTATAAAAAATAGCCAACGTTGGGCAGCAAACTATGGGCTTGTATTTGCATCTACAATAATAGCTCGTATAACGCTACCCATAGGTTTAACCGCCGTTGCTTTGTATCATCAGCAATATCAAATAGGGCTGTTTAATCAACTTAGCTATTTTACTTCTGCTGATATTCCTAAGTGGGCAATTATTCTTTGTAGTTTACTCGTGCTGGATATTATTATTTATTGGCAACACCGGTTGTTTCATCAAATTCCTTTATTGTGGCGCTTTCATCGTGTTCACCATGCTGATGTTCATATAGATACCAGTACAGGCTTAAGTTTTCATCCGGTTGAGATACTAGCGAGCATTGTTATTAAACTACTCGTTATAACGCTGCTAGGTGTTCCTGCGCTTGCGGTGCTAATATTTGAAATTACTTTAAATGGTTTAGCTTTATTTAATCACGCCAACATTCGCTTACCTCGTTTCATTGAAAAATACGTTCGCTTATTTTTAATAACACAAATGTTGCATCGGATTCATCATAGCCAAGTAGCGCATGAAACCAATTCAAACTATGGGTTTAGTGTTGTATGGTGGGATAAATTATTTGGCAGTTATAAAGCTAATGCGCTGAAAAATGACAATAACCTTGATATTGGCTTGAAAGAATATACAAATACTAAGCAAAATGCTTCATTTTTAGATTTACTTTTTATGCCATTCAAAAAATGATTTTTATATATAAATAAGAGGAGTGTGGTTTGTGGAAATTGATTGGGGTGTTGTAAGTTCAGCGGCGACAGCGGTTGGTTCTTTAGTTACCGCATTGGGTGTTGGCTTTGGTGCATGGCAAATTAAAGTAGGTAAAGACCAAGCACAAGCAACATTTGAAGACAGTTTAGATCAACAATATCGATCTTTATCGATAGAGTTACCGGTTAACGCATTAATAGGCGAACCCGTTGAAGAAAAAGAAAAGAATAAAGTGAGAGAGTTAATTTACAACTACTTAGATTTAGCTAACGAACAAGTTTATTTAAGAGCAAAAGGACGGATCTCAAAACATACTTGGGCATCTTGGTCCAAAGGTATTAAATTATTATTAGCAAAACCTTCATTTAGAGAGGTATATACCCGTTACCATTCAAAATGCAGGTTTCAGTGGGAACTAAAAACAATTTAGGCAAGGCATTAAGTTTATCTCATGGTTACTCCCTGACTAAACTTAATAACGACGAATAAATTGTTTTTAGACCCATCGAAGAAGCGCTTGAGCAAAATCACTTCATCGTTAATACTTTTTATAAGGGAACAACCATTACAATAAAGTATTGCCTTGAATTGATGTCGCTCACGTGCTCTGAAACGAGCATTTTGATTGGTAACGGGTATATAGTGAAATAAAAGATAAATGTGATTTTACCTATTTAAATCGTTTAGTTGCCTCAGATTTCAACTCTGATCCAAAAACTTGGTATAAATAAAATCTTTTTAATTTATGGGTTTATATCGAAAACTCATAGTATGTATTTATATTAAATTTTGATCCTGCCTTACAAATTCTCAATAAATCCATCAATTAACCTCAACTCGGGTTAACGGATTTATTATTATTTTTATTCTTAATTAATCCCACCTCTGGCACATTTTTTTAAATGGCAAAAATGCATCTTTGTTATTTATTCAAACGATGAGTAAAGCGGTTACTACCCATACCTGTTAGTTTTTAGACCCATCGAAGAAGCGCTTGACTGTTTATTTCTTTAAAAGATGACTTCATCGTTAATGCTTTTTACAAGGGAATAACCATCGCAATAAAGCATTGTCTTGAATTACTTCCTATAAACATTGACGCTCACGCGCTCTGAAACGAACATCTTAGTTGGTAACGGGTAAATAGGATTTTTTATGATGTAAAGTTATTTAAATTTAATTGTTAAAAATTGATTGTTTACAATACAAATAACCGAGTGCTTTTTATATATAAAAACACTTGATTATTTGTAAATTACGTGAAAAAGTGTAAAGTGAAAAATATGTAATTATAAAAAGCTTATGAAAAAAAATAAAAGCTAATATAAATTCTAAATAAAACAACAAGTAAATCGGGGAAATAAAATGAATAAAAACCTAATCAAGGCTGCCTGTTGTAACAGCATATTAGTATGCTGCTTTTCTGCAAATACAGTTAATGCTGCTACCGTTAATATAAGTGATTATAGCGGCGGTGATGGGGTGTTAACTTACGGTGAATTTATTAGCGCCCAAAATGCAGCAGGTAATTACGGAACAATTAAGTTTAACGAAACTCTTACCACCAACCAAAACTTAGCCATTACTAAAAAAGGTATCACAGTAATTGGTATTGACAGCTCTACAGGCAAACGTGTATTTAAAAAAACGCATGCTAACTATACGACTACTGCGCCAACATTTTGGAATGCAATGAATTTGGTTACTGCGCCTTTTAAAATAGATCCCCAAGCACCTAATTCATCAATATTTAGAATTGGCACTGATGATGTAACCATCAAAAATCTGTATTTAACAGCCAGTAATTGGCCTTTATTAAAGGCGAATGTTTCAAGTACAGACGGTGAGGGTACTCGTGTTGCAACGGGGGTAGAAATGGGAATAAGTATTACCTCTGGAAAAACATTAACTATTGACGATGTGAAAATTGATAAAGTCAATGTTGCTATAAACTACAATCGGGATCTATTACCACATGGTTTGACTTTAAAAAATAGTATTGTAACGGGTGGTAGGGGCATTATAAATAGTGCAGAAAGCCTTGCTCAAGCCCCAGCTGACACTGCTTTAGAGAGTAAGATGATTATTAATGGTAATAATTTTTTATCCTACCAATGGAAAGCTAAAAACTTTTGTTCAGCGCGTGGTCTTACCTTTGATTATGGAAATTATGTTCATACATCGGATCCGTTTGCTGGACCAGGACCAATAGACTTTTTAAACAGCGAAGTAACCAATAATAACTTTGAAGCATATTCGACTTTTGCGGTAGATTTTAACCGAACTAAAAACGTTAGTATCGGTAAGTATAATCAAGGCAATATAATAAGAATAGGCCGTTACAGAACGAATTACATCAATATTATTCATTTTGAAGCAAAATCAAGCAACATTAATATCATTGAAAACAAACTCACTATAAATAAAGTTGGTGGCAACGTGGTAACTAATTCTAGTCATATTTGGGCTGGTTTTGGGAGTAAAACAAAAGGAGCTACAACTACTGTTCTTGCTAAAAAGAATGAGTATATGGGATTTCCCTCAGGGCACCTCGTTGGGGTTAATATCGTAGATTGGAGATTTCAAGACGAAAAAGTAAACCTTTGGGGTGGTAATCCAAGTGCTTACGTTCGTACAATCGATATAAGCGAATCGGCAGCAGGTCATAAACTTTGGGGGACTGAAGCTAATAACGATTTTTGGACTTCAGGTAATAAATTCAGTAAATTTAAGTATGGTTGGAATTAACCACTAATGGTGTAAAGTAGCTAAGGAGTCGTTACTTTCGACGGCTCCTTTATTTATTTAACACCTTTATTTAACACTTTAGTTTATTGAGCATACCTTGCCATTTTACATATATCCGTTACCAATCAAGATGCTCGTTTCAGAGCGCTTGAGCGTCAGTGTTTATAGTAAGTAGTTCAAGGCAATGCTTTATTGCAATAGTTATTCCCTTGTAAAAAGCATTAACGGTGAAGTCATTTTTAAAGGAATAAACGCTCAAGCGCTTCTTCGATGGGTCTAAAAACAATTCATGCGGCGTTATTAAGTTTAGCCATGTTTCTACACGGATATAGAACATTAGGGTAACGCAGGAGCAGTTACCGAAAACAACCATGACATAAACTTAATGCCTTGCATACATGAATGTAGTCCTTAAATTTCGTCTGGAACATGAAATTTGTGCCTAAATTGTTTTTAGTTCCCACTGAAATTTGCATTTTAAATGATAACGGGTATGCAATATTCTAGTGGTAAGTTACCCTTTAATTAAATCGTTTATAAGCAAGTTAATTTATTGCTATAAATAAGTATAATTTAAAAAAGTGAATTACTGATAAATGAAAACACTGAATAAAAATTTTATTATTGTGCTTGGTACAACCCTAATCGCTTCAATTATTGTTTATTTTTTATACCAAAAATACATTACCACCACATCAACTCAAAATATTGAACCGTTATCGTTAGTCAGTGTAACGTCAAATAATGGTGTAAATTCTAATTTAGCCAAACTCTCCGTTAGCGAGAAAGAAGCTCAAACTCTTATTCAAACTGAAACAGCTTTTTATCTAAGCCAGCTTTCTCAGGCAGATACTGACAACGAACTACTTGCTAAACTTGAAGAGTTTCTACTTATTGATGAGGCTGCAACATTAAATGCGCTAAAAAGTTTAGATTTTAATAATTACAGTGGACGTAGGGTTGGAACGTTACTTATTGAACATTTCTCAGACTACTCAGATGTTTTTGATACTATTGATAAATTAACAATGTTTGAAAATAGTAAAGCCCATTTTTTATATGAAGACGTATCCGCCGGTTTATTAGCCTCCCATTCAAGCCATTTAGATACAGATAGTGTTATAACCTTTTTATCTGAGCAAAAAAATTCAGTTATTGCCTTAAAAGCAAGCCCTGATGTGGGAAAACAAATGATTGAAAATAAAAGTGATAAAGCTTTTGTAGTTGATAATATAGCTAATATGCCTGACATTGAAAACAAAGAAAGTTTACTTTATGGCGCACTCGAGCAGTGGTTAAAACAAGAGCCTGATAATTTACTTGAATACCTTGATTTACACGAACACAGACCTGCATTTGATAGGGTAATGAGTCAATATGTATTTCAGTATAAAGATCAGAATCCAGTAAAGGTAATGGCTTTGGCTTTAGCAATAAAGGATGATGAACAACGATTTACTGCTGTTTACGGTACGGCACAAGAGTTAGCCAGACATTCACCAAAAGCTTATACAAGTTTTATTGATACAGTAACCAACACAGAACTTAAAGAGCGAATTATTGAAGCCGTTGGGGAAATAAACTAAATTTTTATCTTTAAAAACAGCTATATCTTTACAACCTTTACACTTAAAATAACTTAAGACTCACATCAATAAAAGCTATATTCCCGTTATTAATCAAGATACTCTGAAACGAGCATCTTGATTAGTAACGGGTATAAAACAGGCACCATAAAATCTATAAAACAAGCATCATTAAAAGCCATTAAATTCTAACCTTGTAAAATCCTTATCGAAATAGCCGCTGCAGAGGTTCGGTTATCAACACCCAGCTTTTTAAATATTTGTTCTAAATGTTTATTTACCGTACGTGGGCTCATGGTTAATATTTGCGATATTTCCCAACTTGTTTTACCGTAAGATACCCAATAAAGCACCTCAGACTCACGCTTAGTAATGGGTAACTTAGCTTTTAAATCTTCTGGCGATTTTTGGGCGTTAGTTTGAACTATTCTTAATAAATGTAAGCCATCTTGTTTACGCTCGTAAGCGATGTTAAAAGGTGACTTAAAACAGTTAATCAGTAAGTGATTGGTTGGTTCCAAATTATTTGTTGTAACTCTTGGGGTTAGCCAGTTATTTATTAATATAGCTATGGTACTCCATGGTGTCATATCGTTTTGTGCCATTTTATCAATTATTTCATGAGCTTGAGGCGTTGCCCAAGCTAATCGACCTTCGCTATTTACACAAAAAACATTTTTACCGGCATGATCTAAAGCATCTTGTGCACTTAATGCCAATTTAGCGGTATTAACGTGGGTTTTAATGCGCGCTATAACTTCATCGGGAGATATAGGTTTTGTTACGTAATCAACACCACCAGCGTTAAATCCTTTAACTACATCTTCAACATCGGTTAAGCCAGTCATAAAAATAATAGGGGTATTCGGTAATAACGCTTTTAGTCTTTTACAGGTTTCAAAACCGTCCATTTCAGGCATTACTGCATCGAGTAGAATGACATCGGGTTGTACTTTTTCAACAATTGAAAGTGCTTGCAAACCATTCAAGGCAACCAGTGCGGTATAACCTTGGGTATTTAAAGCCACATTTAGCATACCTAAAGACTCTGGGGAGTCGTCAACCACTAATACTACATCACTCATTTTGCTATTCATTGTTTATCTCTGATCATTACTTTAGCTTTGGTTACTGTCATTGCTTTGGTTAATGAGTTCATTAAGGTATTGAATAATTTTAGGAAAGTTACATTGCGCTACATATTCATTTAATTGTGATTTTACATTGTTTGGTAAAATAAATTCACTATCAATTTTACTCATTTGTTCTTTAAAACCAGATAAATAGCCTATTTCTGCTATAGCTATTAAGGTTTGGTAATGTTCAGTGTTAACCCTAGAGTGTTGCTCGGTGATTAGATTAGCATTTACATCTTCGGTATTATCTTGAATATTTTCATACTGCCATTCTATATGTAGACATTGCGCAATTTTACCTAATAACGAATCTATATTTACGGGTTTAGCAATATAGCCGTTATGAAAACCGTTAGCTTGTAAATTAGCATCAATGTCTCGAGCGTTGGCAGAAACCATAATAATGGGTAAGGTAAATCGTTGTTGTCTAATTTTTTCAGCCATTTGCCAACCATTAATTTCTGGCATCCTTACATCAAGCAATATTAAATCTATGGCGTGTTTTGTGTCTTGTTCTAAGTCATGTTCTAAGTCATGTTCTAAGTCAGGCTCTATGTCATTAACTAAAGAGTTAGTTACTGTGTTAACTAAATCAATATTCTCAAGATTAATACTTTCAGCAACAGAGTTTCGCTTTATACTTTTTTCAAGCTCTACCATGCCATCAGCAGCATTATGTGCGAACAATAGTTTAAAGCCTAGCGGCTTAAGTAAATCTTTCATCAATCGGTGTTGATTAGGATCATCGTCAACCACCAGTATCGTTTTTTGCGCGCCCGTATACGAAACAGCTTTGGTTATTGCGTATTCGGGTTGTTTAGGGTTTTCTTTTGTTTGTGATAGCAGTAAACGTAATTTAAACGTAGAGCCTTTACCAATAACACTGGCTAAAGTAATTTCACCGCCCATCAACTCAGCTAACGAGCGCGAAATAGTTAAGCCTAAACCTGTACCACCAATGGCTTGAGTATGTGCATTGCGAATTTGTTCAAAAGGCTTAAATACTAATTCTTGATTAGCCTGCGATATACCAACACCGGTATCAGTAATACTAAATTGAGCCACATTGTTACGATACGATACGTCGACATTAACAGTACCTTGTTCGGTATATTTAATTGCATTAGAAATTAAGTTAATTAGAATTTGTCTAAAGCGTTGCTTGTCGGTAGCAACATACATTGGTAAGTTTTTACTAATGTGATAAGTAAATTTAATGCCTTTTTGGTTCGCCTGCATTTGAAACATATCAACTAACTGCATCAAAATAGAGTTTAAGTTGATGTCGTCTTTTTGTAGAGTAATTTTACCGGCTTCAATTTTAGAAACTTCCAGTATGCCTTCAATTAAATCGGCTAAATGCTCACCGTTACGTTTTACTATTGTTAACGTTTCTCGTTGCCTAGTGGGTATTTCACTGTCTTGACTTAGTAGCTGAGCATAGCCCAATAGTACATTAAGTGGTGTGCGTAATTCGTGGCTTAAACCTGCTAAGTATCGGCTTTTAGCTTCATTGGCTGACTCAGCAACGTCTTTAGAATTTTTTAATGCAAGCGAGGTATCTTTATGCGCATCAACTTCGTTGGCTAATGCGTTGGTTTGTGAACGTAATTCTTTAAGGGCTGAGCGGTTACTACTTCTGGCTAAAATAAATAACCAGCTAACAATACCAATAATAATTAGCAACAAGAAAAATATTTTAATCAGTGTACTGGCAAATACTTGCTTAATACTTAAGTCAGTAAGAGGAACTTGTAAATAAATAAGAAATAATATGCCAGCACCAACAAAACTTAACCCTAAGGTAACCGCTACAAATTGCATTAAGGGTGTGGTGAGTCTTTTAAGAATTGAGGTTGTTAAAAATCGATTAAAAAAATGGTGAGATTGTTTAGCTATAGTAGCTTCTGGTCGACATTTATCGCCACAACGTACGTCTAGGTTGCAACATAATGAACATATTATATTATGGTAAGCAGGGCAGTAGGTCATATCTTCGGGGTCAAATTCATTTTCACAAATATGGCAAATAGTAGGTGTTTTTATTGGTTTAATATCATTGTTAACTAAATAGAATTTGCCATGAGTTAACCAGCCAATAATGGGCACCGTTATAAAGGGCAAGCCAAAGGCAATAAATGAGGCTAATGCTTTAATAGTTTCGCCATACCAACCAAAATGCGCGGTAAAGCCTACAACGGTGGCAATAATCATTGAACCAACGCCCACGGGATTAATATCGTGTAAGCGAGAACGTTTAAATTCTATCCCTTTAGGGCTTATGCCCAAAGGCTTATTAATAATTAAATCAGCGACTACAGAGCTTAACCAAGCCAATACCAAAACGGAATATACCGTGAGCATTTTTTCAATAGTTTGGTATATACCTAATTCCATTAATAGTAGCGCTATAGCTAAATTAAACAGCATCCATACTACACGACCGGGGTGGTTATGGGTCGCCCGTGAGAAAAAATTAGACCATGCAAGTGATCCAGCATACGCGTTTGCTACGTTAATTTTAAGTTGCGAAATTACCACAAAGCTACAAGCCACAATTAAACTAAGGTTTGCATTATCAAATACATAGCTATAAGCCAAGTTATACATATGAGCTGGATCACCGGCTAAGGCATACGACACACCTTGTTGCAGAGCAAAGTAAGCTAAAAAGGATCCTAAAAAGAGTTTTAACCCTCCAAATATTATCCAACCCGGTCCAGCAGCAACTAATGCTAACCACCACTTCCAAGGGCTTTTTTTAGGTTTTTCAGGTAAAAAGCGTAAAAAATCAACTTGTTCACCAATTTGTGCAACCATTGCTAATAAAACTGCAGAAGCTGAGCCAAATAATAATAAGTTAAATGACGATCCTGCTTCACCGGCATTGCCATTAAAGTCTAACCAGCCTTGCACGTTAGTATCGGCATGATTAAATACAAAAAATAACGGCACTACCTGTAATATTGCCCAAATAGGTTGAGTCCATACCTGAAACTTACTAATGTAAGCAATACCATGGGTAACCAACGGAATAACGGCTAGCGCACTAATAACATAGCCAATTTGCAAGGGCAGATCGAATAGCAGATAAAGTGCCATTGACATAATAGCGGCTTCAAGTGCAAAAAAGATAAAGGTAAAAGAGGCATAAATAAGCGATGCAATAGTTGAACCTATATAACCAAAACCTGCGCCCCGGCTTAATAAATCAATATCTACGCCATATTTAGCTGAATAATAACTGATTGGTAAGCCAGAAAAAAAAATCACAAAAACAACGGCTAGTATTGCCCATGCTGAATTTACAAAACCATAATTTAAGGTGATCGCGCCACCAACAGCTTCTAATACTAAAAATGAAATAATACCCAATGCCGTTATCGCAATTTTACTTAACGAAAAATTACGCGCACGCTTGGCAGTAAAGCGCAGGGCAAAATCTTCCATCATTTCGTTAGCCACAAGTTTATTGTAGGTTCTGCGAGTGGTTAGTATATTTTGATTAGACTGCATTTATTTTCCATAAGTAGAGCGTAACCCTAAACTTAAATTGATATGACATTTATTGATCAAGTAAAATTTTTTAAGTACTAATGTTTTATAGTGATTTACAGCGATTTATCTCAAGCACATTAATCAACCCATTTTAAACGCGTATAAATAGCCAATCGGTTATTGTGATTAGTATTATTATATTTTTATTACACTAAGGTGTAATACAATACGTCCATATTTAGCACAACACATTCTAGAGTTAAAAATAGTAAAAACCTATGCGTAAATTGACGTAGTTTCAATATGCAGGTTAAAGGTCAAATTATCTTTAAAATAATAACAAGCAGCTTATAGATATTGTTATACTCATACTTCTTGGGTCATTAACAGACTTTACATCACTTAAATAACGGTAAAACCTATTGAATATTCAGTATATTGGCAATGATTTTTTAATTGATTGTCAAGCCCATACTATTACTGTTGAAGGGCGTTGTTTTGAGATAAGACCAAAAACTTTTCAGTTACTGCTTGCCCTTGTTGAACATAAAAACCAAATTATTGACAAGCAAACCTTACTCAACGATATTTGGCACGATGTTAATGTTGACGAGCAAGTTATTTTTCAATCTATTGGTGAAATTAGAAAAGCGTTTTCTGGCAAAAAAGTTATTCAAACACATCCTAGAAAAGGTTATAGCTGGGTAGAATCTATTCAAAAATCAATAAAAGAAAATCATCCATCAGCTTTAACACCCTCTAAACCTCAACCCTCTAAAGAATTACCAACTGATAACTCGTTAAAAACACAAGATGATAAGCCTTTAGTACAAGCAATCGTTGATGACATTCAGCCGGTACGACAATTACTGCCAATAAAAGTTATTGCGACTGTTTTATTCGCTATTTTAATTATTATTGGATTATGGGTTTATTTTTCTCAAAATTCTGATGAAAAAATAAGCCTAGCTCAAGAAACTATTTTCATTTTACCCACTAAAAATCATATACAAGATAAAAAGTATGAATGGGTGTCAATGGGCATAATGGATACTTTAATAACACAGGCTAAGAATAGCCCGAGCGTTATGCCATTAGACTATGTATTACTCTCAATGCGCAATGTTGATATGGACAGAAATTATTCAACTGAACAAATATCACGGTTATCTAAAATTACCGCTGCCGGCTTAATTGTAGAATCAGAAATATCTCGAACGCTCGATCAGTATCAACTTATTTACCACCTTCACTTTACCCAAAAAACCGTACGAGATGTTATTTTTAGTAACTCTATAGATAATCTTGTTTCTAAATTATCGCAAGTTATTGCTAATATTACCCATACCACTATTGAAGATGCCACCATCAATGCCAGTAAGTTTAATCACGAACTTTTTGTTGAAGCTATTGCGCTTTCGCAGTCAGGAAAGCTAGAAGCTAGCATTCAATTATTAAAAGGTTTAATTGTCATTGAGCCTAATAATATTGCCGCACATAAAGTATTAATTGATTGGTTACAATATCGAGGTGATTATCAATCGGCGCTTAACGTTAGTGAACAGTTAATTAATATTGCAGAAAATAAACAAACATTAAGCACTCATGATTCAGCCCAAAAAATTAATGATGCAGTACAAAATGAAAAAGCTGGTATTTATTACCGGCATGCTTATAACTTATTTACTTTAGGTTATTTAGATAAAGCGTGGAAATATGTAAAACAGTTAGATCAACAACTCGAAGATGAAATTAATCCGTACTATCACGGTTTTAGTATGCAACTTAAAGGTGAGTTACAGTTAGCTCAACGTAATTTTCCACAGGCAAGAAATTATTTCTTACAAGCGTTAAAACAGTTTAAACGTATTTATTTTTCGATTGGTATAACAAGTGTTTATTGTTTGTTAGCCGAGGCAGAAGAACACGCGGGTAACAAAGATAAAAGTGTTCAATACCTTGAGTTAGCAAGAAAAACAGTAAAAAAATATGAAATTAAAAATCTTCTGCAACCCTTTAAAATTAAGCTTGAAATGTAAATTATAGTTTTTTATAGAAAATTTTAAGACCTTTTTTATTCACATCCTACTATGATAAGTAATGAGCTTTTGCGCTACCCAAATTATAATTAAAAATAAATTATTAACACTCTAAAAGGAATGTTCTTAAATGATAAACAAACAGTTAAAACAAATTCAACAAAGCCATCTACAAAGTAATCAACACGATAAACCATACAAAAAAATTAAATGGCTAGGACTAACCTCAATTTTAGCCTTGTCGGTGATAGGTTGTGACGCCACTAAAACTGTTTTAGCCTCTTCAGCAAAACAACTTACTACTGACGTAATGTTGTACGATTTTGAAAATGGCAAAAAGCCTAGTGACATCATCATAAACAACGGTGAATATAAACTCACTAAGCAAGACTCAAGTATTGACGGAAAACATTCACTGTTAGTTGAGTTAGCTACAAAAACACATAACAGCGCTAATTTGGTTATTAAGCCTCAAATCCCTTTTGATTGGAGCCAATATAAAGATTTTAATCTGGCGTTTGATCTCACCAATAACGGCACTGAATCAGTACAATTAGATTTAACTATAGGTGACAAAAATGGTGACTTTTATACACGTGGTTTAGTTGTACCCGTAGGGAAAACAGCAACGCATTACGCTAAAATGAATGGTCACGATCAACAAAATCCCCCTTGGGCAACACAAACCGAGTTTAATTTTGCATCGGGTCTACGTTCAAACCCGGTAACTTGGCAGTCAAACGACAAACAAGTGTATTCGTTTTGGGGTAATAAAGAGCTCGATTTAAGTGGTATTACTAGTTTAGCGTTTAATGCGAGTGGTTTGCTAAGCGACCGCCAATTCACTATTGATAACATTAGATTACGTGCAAATCCTAAAATGGATGAAAGCTTTTTAGTAGGACTTATTGATCAGTATGGTCAAAATGCAAAAGTTGATTATCCAAATAAAGTAAAATCAGACGAGCATTTTAAAGAGTTGGTAGCAACCGAACTTGCCACCTTGCAAGGTGAAAAACTTAATGATCGTTCCAGATTCCATGGTTGGAAAGATGGACCCCGTTTTGATGCTACAGGATACTTTCGCACCCAAAAAATTGAAGGTAAATGGGCGTTAATTGATCCAGAAGGGTATCTTTATTTTTCTACGGGTATCGATATTATTCGTTTGTCTAATTCATCTACCTTAACCGGTTATGATTTTGATCAAGAATTTATCAGCAAACGTACCTCAGACATGACGGTTTCAGAAGACGACCAACCGTTAAACCGCGTAAATGATGAAGCACTAAAAACACGTTTTGTTGCTAACGAAACCCGTAAAAACTTATTTAACTGGTTACCTAGTTATGACGACCCGTTAGGCAACCATTTTGGTTACCGCCGCGAAGCACAAAGTGGGCCCATGAAACATGGTGAAACCTTTAGTTTTTACAGTGCTAACCTAGAACGTCGTTACGGCGAAACTTATAAAGAGTCATACCTCGATACGTGGCGCGAAGTAACATTACGCCGCATGCTTGACTGGGGTTACACTTCTCTAGGTAACTGGTCTGAAGAAGCATACTATGGTAATAACAAAATACCTTTTGTTGCCTTTGCCGATATTATTGGTGAGTTTGGTACATTAAGTAGTGGCTTCGACTTTTGGCATGGTGTACCTGATGCCTACGATCCACGTTTTTATAAACGTGCAGTTGCCGCAGCAGAACATGTAGCTGAGCAAATAAACGCATCACCTTGGTGTATGGGTATATTTATGGACAACGAGCAAAGTTTTGGTCGCGGTGGTAGTGACGAAGCACGTTACGGTATTGTATTAAATACACTAAAAACTGACGCTGAAAAAGTACATGCTAAGGCAGCATTTACTAAAACCTTAAAAGCAAAGTACGGATCAATTGATGCGTTAAATAAAGCTTGGAAAAAAGATATTAAATCCTGGGACGCTTTTGCTAAAGGCATTGATGCAAGCTTTAATACTGACGCTCAAAAACAAGACTACTCAGAGTTGTTATATCAATACGGTGTGCAATACTTTAGTACGGTAAACAAGGCATTAAAATCTAAATTACCTAATCACTTATATTTAGGCTCACGCATGCCCGTATGGGGAATGCCGCTTGAAATAGTAAAAGCTGCCGCCGAACATAACGATATTATTACCTATAACTTATACGAAGAAGGTTTAGTACCTAGCCAGTGGGAATTTTTAGCAGAAGTTGATGCACCAAGTTTAATAGGTGAGTTTAGCTTTGGCGCAGACGATGCCGGTCATGTACATCCTGGTATAGTTATATCAGCTGATCAAAAAGATCGCGGCGAGCAAATGAAAAAATACATGCACTCTATCATCGACAATCCTTATTTTGTTGGTGTGCACATGTTTCAGTATGCTGATGGTCCAATAACAGGACGCGCTTATGACGGTGAAAACTACAATACCGGTATTGTAAGAATAACCGATGTACCCTACGAACATATGGTAAAAGCCGCAAAAGAAGTGCACAAAGGCTTATATGAACGTCGATATGGTTATTTAAACAAATAAATATAGTTTTTTAACTCAATAAAGGTTAATTACGAGCAAAGTATTGCTTGTAATTAACCTTTTTTATTTTATTCAACTAATTGTTTTTAAATGTTTTGTTATGGTTAAGTAACTTTTGTTAATTTATATACCCATCACACTTTAAGATGCAAAATTTAACACCTGAAAATTATCAATAATCCTGCTCGTAAGAATATTACCTATTTTAGGTAGTGTTTGACTAAAAAACTCACCAATTTTATCTCTAAATTGTTTTTAGTTCTCACTGAAACCTGCATCTTGAAAACCCGCATCTTGAATGGTAACGGTATATATAACTCCTTTAATTCCATCATAACTACGTAATTGTGCGTATGCCTTTGCGTGCTTTTGCGCATATTAACTATTTATTAACTTAGTAATAATAACCACAGTTAAATAAACCACGTGTTACTTGTTTAAAAATAAAAATATAGAACGCACCATTAACATTCTAAGGGATACTAAACATGAAAATTTTACAAAAACTTACCCCAATAGCAGCAACGGTTATATTGTCTTTAGGTTCGGTATCAGCTACACAAGCTGCGGACACTAACTATTTAGATAACTTAAGCGTATCAGGTTTTATTGATATGTCTTATGTATATTCAGATGTTGAAAAGGTTGGTTCAACAAGCGTTTCAGGTATTGATCAGGTTGAAATTAACTTAGGTTACGACTTTGGTAATAAGTTAACAGCAAATGTTGATGTTGAATATCAAAACTCTACTGAAGGTGTAGATATTGAACAAGCATTTATTAATTACGCACTCACCGATAACTTCAGTATCAAAGCGGGTCGTTTTTTAAGTTACTCAGGGTGGGAAACGGAAGAACCAACAGGTTTGTTTCAGTATTCAGGCACAGGTTACGCTAAGTATTTTTACGGTTATTATCAGCAGGGTGTTTCAGGTTTATACACTGGCGACGGTTTTGCGGTAGCTGTTTCAGTAGTTAATGATTTAGCTGGACCACAAGCGATTGATTCAGAAAACCCAGGTGTTGAAACTATGGTGGCTTTAATGCCAACAGATGAAGTTACTATCAAAGCTTTCTATTCAAAAGATGGCGATGTTGAGCTTTTTAATACGTGGGCAAGCTATGCGAAAGATGAATTAACTCTCGCTGTAGAATTTAACACAGCAGAAGACAGCGCTTTTGTAGGTAGTGATGCGAGTGGTTATTTATTAATGGCCAACTACGCATTCAACGAAAAAATTGGATTAACTGTTCGTTACCATGATTGGGAAGTTGAAGATGCTTCAGGTGCAACGTTTGAAGATGCTAGCGGTTTTACTATTTCTCCTAGTTATGCAGTTAACGACAATTTATTAATGGTGTTTGAATACCGCATGGAAGAAATAAACAACATTGATATTGACACCATCGCAATTGAAGCACTTGTTACGTTTTAATTCCCTTACACATCAATAAAACATCGTGAGCCATATTTATTATGGCTTAAAAAAATATTTTTATTATTAGTTATCAAAATACCTTAAGGATACTTCCATGAAATTGAAAAAATTGATCATCGCAAGTTCAATTGTTGCGAGTAGTTTAGTAACCAGCCTTACTTACGCTGCTGAAACTATTAAAGTTGGCGTACTTCATTCATTATCAGGCACCATGGCAATTAGTGAAACTACACTAAAAGACACCGTGTTAATGATGATTGATAAGCAAAACAAAGCGGGAGGTTTATTAGGTAAGCAACTTGAAGCAGTAGTTGTTGATCCTGCTTCAAATTGGCCATTATTTGCTGAAAAAACGCGCGAGCTTTTAGCTAAAGAAAAAGTAGACGTAATTTTTGGTTGTTGGACTTCAGTATCACGTAAATCTGCACTACCGGTATTAGAAGAGCTAAACGGCCTATTATTTTACCCAGTACAATACGAAGGTGAAGAATCGTCTAAAAACGTTTTTTACACAGGCGCTGCGCCAAATCAACAAGCTATTCCTGCCATCGATTACCTAATGAATGACATTGGTGCTAAACGTTGGGTTTTAGCGGGTACTGATTATGTTTACCCACGTACAACTAACAAAGTTTTAAAAGCTTACTTAAAATCTAAAGGCGTTAAAGACGAAGACATTATGGTGAACTACACGCCATTTGGTCATTCAGATTGGCAAAGTATTGTCGCCGAAGTTAAAAAGTTTGGTTCAACTGGCAAGAAAACCGCCGTAGTTTCAACTATTAATGGTGATGCAAACATTCCGTTTTATAAAGAGCTGGGTAACCAAGGAGTTTCGGCAGAAGATATTCCTGTTGTAGCATTCTCAGTAGGTGAAGAAGAACTTTCTGGTTTTGATACTAAGCCATTAGTTGGTCATTTAGCCGCTTGGAACTACTTCCAAAGTGTTGAAACTGATGAAAATGAAACCTTTATTGCAGATTGGAAAAAATATATTGGTGATGACAAGCGAGTAACTAACGATCCGATGGAAGCAACTTACATTGGCTTTAAAATGTGGGCTAAAGCGGTTGAAAAAGTTGGAACTACTGATGTAGATGCCGTTGAACAAGCGTTAATAGGTATTGCAGTACCAAACTTAACAGGTGGTACAGCGGTTATGAATGCAAATCATCATTTATCTAAGCCTGTACTTATTGGTGAGATCCAAGCAAATGGTCAATTTGAAGTGGTTTGGGAAACACCTGATACAGTTATTGGTGATGCTTGGTCAGACTTTTTACCTAGCTCTAAAAACTTAATATCTGATTGGACTGCACCAGTAAAATGTGGAAACTTTGATGTAACTACTGCGAAGTGTTCAGGTCAAAACTTTTAATCGATTTGATTAAAAACAATAACAAGTAACGCTAACTGATAATTTGTTAGCCATTACTTAATGTAAAATTACGTTCATTAGAAACTTAATGGGAGGTTAATCCTCCCATTTACTTAAAGCACTTTTATGCTTTACATGCATGAATAGAAAAAACCTATGTATGTTCAAGAGGCATGTGGGTTTAAACATACGAAGTTAATATTGCGAAATAAAGAATGCTTTAAGTAAATGTTACCCCATGAAGATACCGCAAAAACTTATTTTACTTTATTCATCTTGTTAGTTTTAGCGGCTAAACATTACACCATCAAATTCCATGACAACCCTTTAAGGAAAACGCAATGTTGCGAACACTTTCTATTTTTATTTGTTGTTTACTTGCGTGGCAATGTGTTGCTAACGACATTGTAGTAACAGCATCACCCAACAAATCAGTCGTTAGCGGTAATAGTAGCGAAACCTCTAACAAAAAGGTTAAAGCTATTGCTAGTAGTGAGCTAACGGTATTATTTAAAAAGTTACCCGTTACCAAATTGTCCAAAATGTTGCTATTGATTGAACAACTTTCAGCAACTAAAACACCGCAAGCTAAACATGCTTTTCAATACCTACTTGATGGTGAACTTTTTTACCTTAAATCAAATAAAATGGTTGTACATGCGCAGCTTATTGAAAACAAACAATACCAGTTAACAGATGTACTAACTAATACTCCCCTTAATGTTGTTGCTAAAAATAAAATAAAAAAAATAAGAACCAATAACAGATTACGCGGTAAGCTGCGGAGTTTATTAGCACAATTTGATTTGACCGACCCTGATAAAAATGTTCGTATCATTGCCGTAAAACAATTATTAGATAAACCTAATCAAACGGGTATCGACACCATTACTCAGCTTATTGATAATGAAAAAGATAGCGAAGTAAAAGAGTTAATGGCAGTTACTTTGCTTGTTGAAAGGTTATTAAACGGTGATAACGCCACAAAAATTAGTGCCATTAAACAATTAAAAACCAGCCTAGAACCTTCTGTGCTAAATGCCATGACCATGCAATTAGCCAATATAGCCAAGCCAACACCAACGCAACCCTTATCGCCAGAAGATAAGGCGTTAAAAGCAAGCCTTAACAAGGCTATTGCCGACATTGATGGTAGAAAAGGCGTATTCGAATTTGCTGAAAACCTATTTTTTGGTATTAGTTTAGGTTCAGTATTGTTACTTGCTGCTATCGGACTCGCGATTACCTTTGGCGTAATGGGCGTTATTAATATGGCGCATGGCGAAATGATGATGTTGGGCGCCTATACAACATATGTTATTCAGCAGGCATTCCCGCAGTTAATTGAATACTCGTTACTAATGGCAATACCTGCTGCATTTTTAGTATCAGGCTTAGTTGGTATAGCGATTGAACGTGGGGTTATACGTCATTTAAAAGGGCGTCCATTAGAAACACTACTAGCAACTTTTGGTATCAGCCTTATTTTACAACAAATGGTACGAAGCATATTTTCGCCATTAAATCGTCAAGTACTTGCGCCAGAGTGGATGAGTGGCTCGTGGCAAATTAACCCCATTTTTTCATTAACTTTTAATCGCTTATATATCATTATTTTTTCACTTATGGTGTTTGTTACTTTATTAATGATTTTAAAGAAAACCTCGCTAGGTTTGCATGTGCGAGCAGTTTCTCAAAACCGAGATATGGCTAGAGCACTCAGTATTAAAAGTGATTGGGTTGATGCCATTACTTTTGGCTTAGGTTCTGGCATTGCAGGTATTGCAGGCGTTGTATTAAGCCAGTTAACTAACGTTGGTCCTAATTTAGGGCAAGCTTATATTATAGATTCATTTCTTGTGGTGGTATTTGGTGGCGTGGGCAACTTATGGGGAACCTTAGTCGCGGCTATGTCGTTAGGGGCATTTAATAAGTTTTTAGAACCCGTTACCGGTTCAGTATTAGCAAAAATTATTGTACTAGTAGGCTTAGTGTTATTTATTCAGAAAAAACCTAAAGGGCTGTTTCCGCAAAAAGGGAGGTCTACAGACTAATGACTACTTCAAATGCACGCTCAAATACACCCTCAGATCCTAATATAACTAAAGCTAATAAAAAAATGAACAATGTAAATACGAGTACTGGCCAGCATAACTCATCTAACGAGTCGTTAGGCAGTCAATATTTAGGTAAACAATCAGTGGTGCAAAAGTTAGCTGCATTAGGCAGTTTACGGGTTGTTATTGGCTTTTTATTAATTTCAGCTTTTTACGTAACTTTTTGTAATATTACTTTTAGCCCTGGGTCGTTCTTTCATGTAAGCGATTATACGGTTAGCTTATTTGGTAAATACTTATGCTACGCATTACTAGCATTAGCCATAGATTTGGTGTGGGGATATTGTGGTATTTTAAGTTTAGGGCATGGTGCATTTTTTGCCTTAGGTGGTTACGCCATGGGCATGTATCTTATGCGTCAAATAGGTGATAGAGGCGTATATGGTAACCCCGATTTACCCGATTTTATGGTGTTTTTAAACTGGACTGAATTACCTTGGTATTGGGCAGGATCAAGCAGCATATTTTGGATGGTTGCTATGGTGTTTATCGGACCAGGATTGTTGGCTTATATATTTGGCTCATTGGCGTTTCGTTCACGCGTAAGTGGAGTTTACCTATCAATTATGACTCAGGCAGTAACGTATGCATTAATGCTTGCCTTTTTCCGTAACGAAATGGGGTTTGGTGGGAATAATGGTTTAACCGATTTTAAAGAAATATTGGGCTTCTCATTACAAGAACCGTCTACAAAATTAGGCTTATTTGTTGCTACCGCTATAGCCTTAGCTATTGGCTATATGGTGAGTGACTTTATTGTTAAATCTAAAATGGGTCGTGTAGTTACCGCAATAAGAGATGCTGAATCACGGGTGCGTTTTGTTGGTTTTAAACCAGAGCATTATAAGCTATGGATTTATGTTGTATCAGCTATGCTAGCTGGTGTTGCTGGCGCCCTTTATGTGCCACAAGTAGGCATTATTAATCCTGGGGAGTTTTCACCATTAAATTCAATTGAAATGGTTTTATGGGTGGCAATAGGTGGTAGAGGTACTTTATATGGTGCGGTGATTGGCGCGATAGTGGTTAGTTACGCTAAAACACGCTTTACTGCCATAATGCCAGAAGCATGGTTATTTGCTTTAGGTGGATTATTTGTATTGGTTACCTTGTATTTACCTAAAGGTATTGCTGGTTTATTGCCTAAGCTTTTGGGCAAAAATATTCCCGAAAAGCACGATCCTGCGCAACAGGTTAACGATACAAGTAAAGGCTCTAACAACCACACCCAGAATGAGCATAAAAATCCGGAGGTTCAATCATGATAGTTGATAAAAATGGTTCGCCTTTACATGCTGACGAAAATATTAAACCCGATACTCGACATGGTGTTATTTTATATGTTGAGGGTGTTAGTGTAAGTTTTGACGGCTTTAAAGCTTTAAATGATTTGAATTTATACATAAATGATGGTGAGTTACGTTGTTTAATTGGCGCAAATGGTGCCGGTAAAACCACATTAATGGATGTTATAACCGGTAAAACACGCCCAGACACGGGTAAAGTAAGTTTTGGTCAGCAAGTTAACCTACTTGAACTAAGTGAAGCAGAAATTGCCCGAGCAGGCATTGGTCGAAAATTTCAAAAACCTACCGTATTTGAAGCCCTAACCGTATTTGAAAATATTGAACTTAGCCTTGCTGGCGATAAAGGCATTTATCAAGCGTTATTTCATAAATTATCGGGTGAGCAAAAAGATCGTATTGCTGAAATATTATTAACTATTGGCTTAACTAAAGAATGTTATTACCTAGCAGGGCGTTTATCCCACGGGCAAAAGCAATGGTTAGAAATAGGCATGCTGTTAGCGGCTGAGCCACGCGTGTTATTGGTTGATGAACCCGTAGCGGGTATGACAGGCCAAGAAACTGAACGTACTGCAGAACTATTAACCTCGCTAGCAGGTAAGCATTCAGTGGTTGTGGTAGAGCATGATATGGAGTTTGTTCGATCAATTGCTAAACAAGTGACGGTATTACATCAAGGCTCAGTATTAGCCGAAGGCACAATGTCTGAAATACAATCAAATAAAGATGTTATTCAGGTTTACCTAGGCGAAGAAGATGGTTCAGACAATATAGAAAAAAGTGTTTCAGAGAAACTTGAACTAGAAAGCAAACCACAGGAGAAAACAGCATGATCGAGTTAACGTCGGTAAATCAGCAATACGGTGGTACTCAAATTCTGTGGGATCTCAATCTTAAAATAAAAAAGGGTTCGCGCACCTGCATTATGGGGCGTAATGGCGTAGGTAAAACCACATTATTAAAATCTATTATGGGTTTATTGCCCATTAGCTCCGGCAGCTTAGTTATTAATGGCGTTGATGTAGTTAAAAAAGGGGTGGAAACACGCCCTGAAATTGGGGTCGGTTATGTACCACAAGGACGCGATATATTTCCTCAACTCACGGTGGAAGAAAACTTAAAGCTTAGCTTAAATTGTAAACGTCAAAAAAGTAAAACCATACCCGAGCATATTTTTACGCTGTTTCCTGTACTTAAAGAAATGTTACATCGACGTGGTGGTGATTTATCGGGTGGTCAGCAACAACAATTAGCGATAGGGCGAGCATTAGTGCTTAACCCCGACATTTTAATTTTAGATGAACCCAATGAAGGCATTCAACCTAACATTGTACAGCTTATTCGCGATGTGTTGCTCAAATTAAACAAAGAGCACGGCATGACCATTGTTTTAGTAGAGCAAAAATTACCCTTTGCTCGCGCCGTAGGAGAAGAGTTTCATTTAATGGAAAAAGGGCATGTTATTGCTTCAGGTGAAATGATAGAGTTAACCGATGAATTGGTCGGTAAATATTTATCGGTTTAACGCTTATACCCGTTACCTTTAAACGCTCTGAAACGAGCACATTTATTGGTAACAACAATGAAATCAAACGAATCTTAACACTAAAGCATGATCATAAAAAAAAGCAACAAAGCTAAATTAGACAATAGCTTAAAAACTGAGTTAAGAGAATGGAAGGCAAAATTAGCCTTAACTTTTGCTCGCGATGCATACGGCACCCAGCTAAAAAAAACTTCACGCCAAGGACCATTATCGGTACAAAAAGCCTTTTATCCAGAAGGGCAAGAATGTGCGCACATCTATTTACTTCATCCACCGGCAGGTATTGTATCCGGTGATGAGCTAACGGTAGAAATATACCTTCAAGAAAAAAGTCATGTTTTAGTAACTACCCCAGGAGCAAATCGCTTTTACCGTGCCCGAGAAGATGCTTCAATTGGTCATTCTAAACAAACGCAAATCACATCGCTATTGTTAGATGATGAAGCCGTTGTTGAAAATTTCCCTCAAGAAACCATTGTTTACGAAGGTGCTGATGGCTTTAATACTGTTGATATTCACCTAAAAAAAACAAGTATTTATTTAGGTTGGGATATTTCATGTTTAGGTCTTCCAAGGTCTAATCAACATTTTAAACAAGGTCAATATACTCAGCTCAATCGTTTATATTGCGACAATACGCTTATTTATCATGACCGTATTGAGATATCGCCACAAAATAAATTATTGCACCATATTGCAGGTTTAGCGAGTAAACCGGTTTTTGGTACATTTTTAGTCTATGCGCCCAGTCAATTAACCCTGATAAAAGATCGTAAATTGATGGTTGAAGCGCTACGTAAAATTATTGACGATGAAAATGCCCAACAGCTTATTAGTATTACTGATATTAAGGGACTATTTGTGATCCGTTATTTAGGCGAACAAGCCCATCAATGTAAAAAATTATTTATAAAATTATGGCAATATTTACGGCCTCTTATTATTCAGGCATCAGGTATTGAACCAAGAATTTGGCATACTTAAGCTAACGTTGAAAAAGCCAAGCCTTAAACAGTCAAATTTAACCCTGCTATTTAAAAATCTAAGAGAAATTTATGGATTTATTACCAAGAGAAAAAGACAAACTATTACTATTTACCGCCGCTTTATTAGCGGAGCGTAGGCTTAATAGAGGCGTTAAACTTAATTACCCTGAAGCTATGGCGTATATTTCTATGGAAATTATGGAAGGCGCAAGAGACGGTAAAACCGTTGCACAAATGATGGATTATGGTCGAACTTTATTATCTCGTGATCAAGTTATGGAGGGTATTCCAGAATTATTGTCCGAAGTACAAGTTGAAGCCACATTCCCAGATGGTACTAAATTAGTTACTGTTCACAACCCTATCGTGTAACGAGGAGTTTATTATGTCATCTAAAATATCAGCTTCAACGGCTACAACCGAGCGTTTAATACCGGGTGAAATAAAAACTGATGAGGGTATTCGCGAGCTCAATGTAGGTCGTGAAAAACGTACAGTAATAGTAGCTAATTCCGGTGATAGACCTATTCAAATAGGCTCGCACTACCATTTTTATGAGGTAAACCCTGCACTTAGTTTTGATAGAGAGCAAACCAGAGGCTATAGATTAGATATTACCTCAGGCACGGCCGTGAGATTTGAACCCGGACAAGAGCGCGAAGTTACCTTAATTGCCTATCGTGGTAAACGTAGAGTTTTTGGATTTAGAGCTGAAGTGCAAGGAGATTTATAAAATGGCGTCAATTGATAAACATTCATACGCACACATGTTTGGTCCAACTGTTGGTGACCGTGTACGTTTAGCCGATACTGATTTATGGCTAGAGGTTGAAAAAGACTTTACCGAATATGGTGAAGAAGTAAAATTTGGCGGTGGTAAAGTTATTCGAGACGGTATGGGACAAAGCCAAGCATCATGCTTCGATACAGTTGATTTGGTTATTACAAACGCACTTATTGTTGATCATTGGGGCATAATTAAAGCCGATGTTGGTATTAAAGATGGTCGTATTGCCATAATCGGTAAGGCGGGTAACCCAGACATTCAAGACAATATTGATATTGAAGTAGGGCCGGGAACTGAAGTTATTGCTGGCGAAGGTCAAATATTAACAGCTGGCGGCATAGACGCCCATATTCATTTTATTTGCCCTCAGCAAATCGACGAAGCGCTCATGTCTGGTGTTACCACTATGATTGGTGGCGGAACAGGCCCAGCAACTGGTACTAATGCAACCACTTGTACACCTGGGCCTTGGTATATTCACAAAATGCTTCAAGCTACTAACGACTTTCCAATGAATTTTGGTTTTTTAGGTAAAGGTAATGCAAGTTTACCGCAAGCCATTGAAGAGCAAATTGAAGCTGGCGTTTGCGGGCTAAAATTGCATGAAGACTGGGGTACAACGCCAGCGGCCATTGATAACTGCTTAACCGTAGCTGAAAAATATGATGTGCAAGTTGCTATTCACACCGATACATTAAACGAATCAGGCTTTGTAGAAGACACCATAGGCGCCTTTAAAGGTCGTACTATTCATACCTACCATACTGAAGGCGCAGGTGGAGGGCATTCTCCCGATATTATTAGAGCTTGTGGTGAAGCTAATGTTTTACCTTCGTCAACAAATCCTACACGTCCGTACACTATAAATACCATTGATGAGCATTTAGATATGTTGATGGTTTGTCATCATCTCGATCCAAATATTCCAGAAGATGTTGCTTTTGCTGATTCACGTATTCGCAAAGAAAGTATAGCCGCAGAAGATGTAATGCATGATTTAGGCGCGATTAGTATGATTTCTTCTGATTCGCAAGCTATGGGTCGGGTGGGTGAAATGATCACTCGCACATGGCAAACCGCGCATAAAAATAAGCAACAACGTGGACCCTTATCACCAGATACTGATCGTAACGATAATTTCCGTATAAAACGCTATATTGCAAAGTACACTATTAATCCGGCAATTAGTCACGGTGTTAGCCACGAAGTAGGCTCAATTGAAGTAGGTAAATTAGCCGATATCGTATTATGGAAACCCGCATTTTTTGGTATTAAACCTTCAATGATTATTAAATCAGGTTTTATTGTAGCAGCCCCAATGGGAGATGCAAACGCGTCAATTCCAACACCACAACCGGTTTATTATCGACCTATGTTTGGTTCGTATGGTTTAGCCACGGCTAAAATATCGATGACTTTCTTATCGCAAGCCGCAGTTGATAAAGGTGTACCTGAAAAAGTGGGTATGACACGTATGGTGGGAGTTTGTAAAAATACCAGAAATATTGGTAAAAACGACATGATCCACAACAACTGGCAACCTAAAATAGAAGTAGATGCACAGACCTATGAAGTTAGGGCAAATGGGGAGCTACTCACTTGTGAGCCTGCATCAATCTTGCCACTAGCTCAACGTTACACTCTGTTTTAATTATCGGCACAGAGAGCATTTATGCTACATTGTCGGCATTTTTTATTTTAATCACATAGGTAAGCTGTGATTAAAATAAAAAGTTTGACGGTTTAGCTTAAATCAAACTCTTTACCTTTGGTTTGGTAATAGAAATGTATGAGAAACTTTAAGGTTTCTTTTGTTATAAAAATCGTGAAGTAATAAATTTTTATATTTTCGATATCAAAAGTAGATAATATAAAAAAGAAAACTTAGGAATATAGATGTTACAAGTATTTGAAAGACTCGATCATACGCACGATGAAATTGCTGATTCCATCACCTTAGATCAAGACACGCGCAAAAAAGCGCGGATCAAAGCGGTGACTGATAAAGGGCAAGATATTGGTATTTTTATGGAGCGAGGTCATCCTTTATTAATTGGTCAAGTGCTTAAAACCGAGTGTGGTTTGTTGATTGAAGTTAAGGGAAAAGAAGAAGATGTTTCCACGGCTATCGCCTCTAATTGGCTGCTATTTAGCAAAGTATGTTATCACCTAGGGAATCGTCATACTTCACTTCAAATTGGTGAATTATGGGTGCGTTTTAAACCTGATTACGTGCTCGAAGAATTGGCGGAGAATTATGGCTTAACAATTGATAAAACACCTGCTGTTTTCGAACCCGAAAGCGGTGCTTATGGTAAAAAAAGTAGTCATTCTCATGAAAAATCACATCAGCATGAGCATTCACACTCTCATGAACACTGATTTAAGACTTCAATAGTGTGTTTATCTGTAATTTTAATAAACCCAATGTAATCAATGGTTAATTTTTTTCATGAATAAATTTATAATATGATTTCCAGTAACGCGTTACAATTTAATAGGCTTTTACAACTCTGCAGTGCTAATTTACCCGTAGGCGGCTTTTCATTTTCTCAGGGCTTGGAATATGCTGTTGAAAAGGGTTGGGTTCATGATAGCAATTCAACAAGGAATTGGATTGAATTAAACTTAAATCAAACCATTGCACGCACCGATTTAGCGATTATTAAACGCCAGCATCAAGCGTTATTAAATGACGATTTATCTGACTTTATGACGTGGAATCAACACTTGATTGCATGTCGAGAAAGCCATGAGTTACATCTTGCAGACGTCGCTATGGGAAAAGCATTGATCCGGTTATTAAATCAACTTGATTCAACCAAAATCCAACAGGGTTTGGAGCGTTATCAAACGTTACTGAATAATAATGTTACTGTGTTGGAGATCAGTTTTGTAAGTGCTTTTGTTTTGATTGCTTCATTATTTAAATTAGACTTATTATTAATACAAAGTGGTTATTGTTGGACTTACATAGATAACCAAGTTGCCGCCGCAACAAAACTTGTCCCATTAGGGCAAACTCAGTCACAAAATTTATTGTTTAAAATTACTGAAAAAGTAGATCAATCCATTGAGTTAGCTAATTGCCTTAAAGATGATGAAATTGGTGCAAGTTTACCGCGTTTAGCTATGGCAAGTGCATGGCATGAAACACAATATACCCGATTATTTAGGTCGTAGCTAAAGTCAAATTAACATTTTAAAAATTAATTAGAGAAAATTATGAAAAAGAAACAAGTATTACGTATTGGTGTTGGTGGGCCTGTTGGCTCTGGTAAAACTGCATTGTTGAGAGAATTGTGTACAGCATTACGCGATAAGTACGATATGGCAGTAGTTACCAACGATATTTATACACGTGAAGATGCAGAATTTTTAACGCGCAATAATGCTTTAGCAGAAGATAGAATAATGGGGGTTGAAACGGGTGGCTGTCCACATACTGCTATTCGAGAAGATGCATCAATGAATTTAGCCGCTATTGATGACTTACAAGCATTACACCCAAATTTAGATTTTGTTTTAGTTGAAAGTGGCGGCGATAATTTAAGTGCTACCTTCAGCCCTGAGCTTTCAGACTTAACCTTATATGTTATTGATGTTTCTGCTGGAGATAAAATACCACGTAAAGGTGGTCCAGGAATTACCAAATCTGATTTACTTATTATTAATAAAATAGATGTTGCTGAGTTAGTTGGCGCATCATTAGAAGTGATGGATAGAGACGCAAAAAAAATGCGTGGCGATAGGCCTTTTGTATTTAGTAACATGAAAACAAAACAGGGCTTAGACGAAATTATCGCTTTTATAGAAAGCGAAGGTATGTTGAAGATTTAAATTTATTTAAAGAAAAGGAAATAAGATGAAATTTTTTATGGTTTGTTTAAGCGCACTAAGCTTATTATTAATGAGTAGTGCTGTGTTTGCACATACAGATCACGCATTAGGTGAGGGATCTTTACATTTAATGTATCACATCGTTTTTTGGTTTGCTTTTGCAGTAGTGGTGTATAAAGCAGTTAGTTGGTATAAATGCAAAGTACGTAAAAAGTCACAAAAATAATTTTTAAATTTATAGTTGACTGATATTACTTATATACCCGTTACCATTTAAAATGCAGGTTTCAGTGGGAACTAAAAACAATTTAGGCACAGATTTCAAGTTCCAGACGAAATCTAAGGACGACATCCATGTATGCAAGGCATTAAGTTTATGTCATGGTTATTCTCGGTAACTGCTCCTGCGTTACCCTAATGCTCTACATCCGTGTAGAAACATGACTACACTTAATAACGTCGCATAAATTGTTTTAGACCCATCTAAGAAGCGCTTGAGCGTTTATTCCTTTAAAATATGACTTCGTCGTTAATGCTTTTTACAAGGGAACAACCATTGCAATAAAGTATTGCCTCGAATTGATATCTCTCAAGCGCTCTGAAACGAGCATCTTGATTGGTAACGGGTATAGTAATTTTTTAGATTCAAAGCTTTGATTTTTTTATTAATTTACGTAGGTTATGTTTCTTGTCTAATTTAGGTAACTCTTGTCAGTTAAGCTCTTTTAATTGATCTTTTAGATCAAAAAAAGCCAGTAGTAAAAACTACTGGCTTTTTTAATAATAGTTATTTAAAACGTAGCTCTTACACCCAGTCGGTATGTAGTGCCTGAAGTCCATTCACGTATTGTTCGAGACTTATTAGCTTCACCTTCTAAAGCATTACCTTCAATTTTAAAATCTGCGTCCTGTATATTAGTATAATATTGACGACTTGTTTTAGAAGTTAAGTTAACGGCATTAAACGTAAACGTAATGTTTTCGTTGTATTTATAGTTAGCAGATAAATCTAATTGTCCGCCACCTTCATTCCATAGCGCTCCAGATAAAAATGAACGTTGCGCTAATGAGTCGGTTCTATAATTGTAGGCTAAACGAATCAGGTTACCGTCAGTTTCCCAAAAAGTTGAAATGTTATAAGTATGTTTAGACACATTTTCCATCGGAAGTGATGCAAGCTTACTTCCTAATGGACCTTCTTCAGCATCTGTTGAAGAGTCTGAATAAGTATAGTTAATGGCAGTACCTAAACCACCAAATATGCCAGGAAGAAAATCAAAATTTTGGTTATAACCAATTTCAATACCTTCGTTGGTTCCACCTTTACCATTTCTGATAGAAGTGACGTTTATAGTGTCACAGCTACCTGCTAATGCAGGATCTGCAGTTTTAAATCTATGGCGGCGATCAATTAAACAATTAATACCGCTTGCTTGCGCTTCATCATAATTTAATGTTTGACCATCAGGTTTTGTTATTAACATATCGGTAAATGGGTCAAGTTGTGATAAGCCATCAACATCAACCTTTCTTAAGTCAGTCCAATGTGCTGAGATTACCGCCTTTTCTTCAAAATTAATCATATCTTTATGGAAGTAAGCAATAGTTAAAGCTCCACCTTCGTTAAAGTACCACTCATAAGATAAATCGATATTTTTAGACTCAAGCGGTTTCAAGAATGGATTACTAATGCTAGCTCTTGAAATATCAGGCCCCCATACAGCCTCAGTAAATTTAAAGCTAGGTTTTAAAGAGTCTATTTGAGGTCTAGCCATTGTTTTTGATGCAGCAAAACGAATAACAGTATCTTCATTTAATTCATAATTAAGTGTAATACTTGGTAACCAATTACTTTCAGAATTTGAAGCGGTTGAGCTGAATTGATCCGGATCTCCTGGCGTAGAACCATCTTTATAGCGGTTACGAGAAACAGCATTATCGTTATACGTTGTATCAAAGCAATTTTGTGAAGCGATAGGCGACCAATCACCATTCGCATCAAATGCACCTGCTGGATTACGTTCGGCTTTTCCTCCACCACTAGGACCTACACCATCAAGAAATAATTGTTCAGGTGTACAAGCCGCTAAAGTACTGTCAGTTGCTATTAATACTAAGTTTCTATCAACTAAGTTAGGGTTTTGGAAATCAACAGATGAATAACCTAATGATGCAACATCAGATTTAGCATGACGAATACCAATATTACCGGTAAGCCTATCATCAAAAAATGAGAAGTTTGTTTTCAAATAAAACGCAGTATTGGTTAATTCAATTTCCCTATCATTTGATAAGTCGGGAACACCAACAACATTTTCATTAGTAAATACAGATAATAACGCTTTAGAAGCATCTATAGTCCACCAGCCATCGGTTGCGACGGTTCGGTCATAACCTAACTCTGCTAAGAAATCGTCTCCAAATGGAGTTTCGCCACCGGTAACGTCTTGTAAGCGGATTGAATCAATTGCAATACCGCGTGAGTCACTTTCAGCTGCTTTTGGTGTGTCTTGCCAAAAATATTCTTGATTAAATACATCTTTATTACGTTTTTGATATTTAGCACCAAACTCAAAAGAGGTAATAGGACCAAGCTCCACTAACCAATCAAAATCTACGTAAACTGATTTTTGTTTATCATCCATCGAACGATCACGGGTATAAGCTTGCTGGAGATGAATTGCAGCTAAATCATCGGGGTTATAAGCAGTTAATATAGTATTATCATTATTTGGTTCAGTTGATACGCCCGTTTGTGGTACGCCCCCAATATCAGGGCCAAAATTAATTTCTGATGTTCCCGTTATTATATAACATTGTCCTGAGGTACAATCGTAACCTGTTGGCTGAATTAAATTAGCATCAACACTTTTTAATAACTCATCAGTTACATGTAAGTAATTATTGGTATTTATACGAGAGAAATAATCATCGTCAGCAGTGGTTTTTGAATAACCTGTACGGATTTTCATACTGAAATCATCAGTAAATTCATGGCTTAATTCTAAATTCAGTACTTTATTTTTTGTTTCAATACCTGATTCTTCACTGGTGGTACGTCCTCGAGCCAGACGATCTACCTTTTTAATAAATGCTTGGCTTTCAGCGTTATATACTAACCAAGGGTTAGTTGGATCTAAAATTTTTGGTAAATCTTCAGGTAAATATGGTTCTTGAGAGCCAATGGATATAATACTATCGTCATCAGTTTCTCTATACTGGTTTGACATCGTGGTATTAAAGTTTAGTTCAGTAACGTCACCAATCATCCATTGTAACGAGGCGGTAAAACCTTCACGTTCCATTGTGTTTCTAAATAATTTAAAACCATTTTGTCCATGAATATAACCTGTAATAGGACCTGTTTGTTCACCTGTTACTGAGTCGATAGCATTGGTTGCTTTAAATTTACCTAAATCTTGCGTCAAAAACATATCTCGGCGGCTAGAATCTGTTTCTTTAAATGCGGTAACATAAAAGCCTAAGGTATCATCTAAAAATTTTTCTGAGAATGATCCTGAAATTTTATAATCATTTTCTTTAGCGTAGTTGTCGTAACGACCTTGAACTTCTAACACTCGCTTATTTTTTAACGCATCTAATGGTCTAAATGTTCTTAGCTCAACGTTTGCTCCTAAACTTCCTTCATCTTGATCAGCAGCTGATGTTTTCATGATCTCAATAGAGTTTAAAATATCAGATGAAAATGCACTTAAATCCACCGCCTGGCTTTCAGTATTACTGGTTAAGCTTATACCATTTAGCATAATGTTATTTAAATTAGGACCTGCGCCACGTACAGTAACGGTTGTTCCTTCTGTTTCACCTTGCCCTTGCCCGCGTTGAATAGAAACACCTGTTACCCTTTGCAATGCTTCACCGATATCTTGATCTGCCGATTTACCGATATCTTCTGCGAATATAGAGTCACTCACAGCATCTGTAAGGCGTTTATTATTCAATGAGCGAAGCAAACTACCTTTAAAGCCTGTAACTTCAATAACTTCAATTTCTGGTGTAGAATTTTTTTTAGCTTCTTCTGCAAAAGCGTATGACATAGGAGCACTAGCAATTGATAAAGCCACTGCTAATGATAATGGATGTATTTTATAGTTTTTTGACATTTTATTCCCCGAGTTCTAATTTAACAATTTTTTTATTGATTATTTATAAATGTAAATTAATGTTACAAAAATATTTTTCTATATATAAAATACAGTTTTCAAATTTAAATATCAAGTACTCTAATTGTTCATTTAATATCTTTTCTTTCAATTACAAAAACTAGAGGGCTATAATTAATGGCACTTTTTTTATATTTAAAATGAATAATAAAATATTCGTACACATTTTTATTTATAAAAAAAGAGGTTTATTATTGATATTTAAAGATATAACTATATACATTGACAATAGTTAGTGATGAGAATAATGCAAACTTTATTAAAATTTTTATAAACAGTTATTACTCAATTACCCCAATAAAGTTATTAATTAGTGAGGGTTTAATCTATAAATTTATAGTTAGTTATTGTTTTGTTTAAATATTTTTTATTTATAAAATCTAATGTGTTGTGTGTTTATACTAAGATGGCAAAAATTAATTTATTTTTTTTAAATAGATTTGAATTTAACTTGGATTAATTAATGTTAAGTAGCTTTGTATGTAGCTGCTCAAGAGGTTTGCTCTTTGCAGGTAATTTACATTTACTTTTAATTAAGGAAATTTGAGAGAGTAGGGAGGTTTTCTATTTCTTTATTAATACGATTTTTAATTTCAGTAAAATAATGTTTAGCTTTTTCTGTATTAAGATCTTTTTCTTTTTTTAATAAATAAGTGTAATCTTTAACATATTCTTGTCCGGTTAAAATTTGTAATCAGCTTTGATAGGGAAATAAACTCTCGGCAGGAAGCGTTATTTTTAAGGTATTTTTAAATTCGGTTAGATAGTTTTGTAATGTATTTGGAATGGTTAACGATTGCATGTCTTGCCCTGAATATAGTTGCTTCGCCTACGCCAACTGTTGGAATGTTTGGGCTTTCAATGAGTGTAATGTCGTAGTCAGTCGCAGGTAAGCCTTTAACTAAAATAGCAGCAGTGATCTATCCAGCAGAACCTCCTTCAACAATAACAATACGTTTTTGTTCATATTTTTTTATATTATTTCTAGTTTGACTTTAATATGTGTAATTAAATAAAAAACCCACGACTTGGTTATACTCGTGGGTTTAAATAAATTACGTTAAAAGCATTATATTAAAATGCATTTACTTCGGTTAAGCTAAAGTTATCAAGGTAAAATTTTGTATTAGGGCTTTGCAGCTGAAGGAATATTCTAAGATCTTGAATATTTACATTCGAATCTATAATATCTTGTCCGAGGTAATAAATAACATATTCAGCCCACTCTGCTGAGGCACCACCCCACCATGTTCCAGGATTACCGCCAAGATCTTTTTTAGGATTAGATGAAACCCAATCAGGACTATTACTCCATAAGTATGTTGGTCCACCAGCCCATCTTCCATTTAGGTTTTTAGCATAAAAACTTAATTTATAAAATTTCTTTGGATCAACAGTAAAGTCTCTGGTGGCAATAGGTTCACTTACAAATTTTGCAGCTTCACCATTGTTTTCAATATAAAGTCCATAAGTACCTTCCATTGCAGCTTCTTCACGAATTTCAACAATACCTTTATTATTCCAGCTTGGTGCCCAATTAGGAGCTAATGATCCACTTTCGAAACCAAAGTCACCTTCATAAAATAAATTAGCATGTGGTGTAACTACAATTTCAACTGATTGACTCAAGTAAGTCAGATCGGCAATAGTTGCTGTAATCGTAGCCTTTTCACCTTCAATTAATGTAGTCATTTCTCCTTCGCTATTTACTGAAACAGCTTCTGGGTTAGATGAAGTCCATTCAACCCCATTGGTAAATCCTAATTCAACAGGTATAAGGTCATAACTTAATGTTGCCGTTGTGCCTAAAGATACCTCAGTGACTTCACCTGAAACAACCTTGCTATTAAATACAACATCTACGGCAACAGGTTCAGTTGGCGTAGTGATAACTTCTGCAACCGTTGATGCTACAACAGCACCGTCAGCTGATGTTGCGGTAATAGTAGTATTACCCTCTACTAAACCGGTTACATTACCGTTTTGATCTACTGTTGCTTTACTGGTATCAGAACTTGCCCAAGTAATGGTTGAAAATGTAGCATTACTCGGTGTAACAGTGGCTTTAAGAGGTACTGAGTATCCAATAGGAGCTTTAAAACCATTGGGCTGGCTCAATGCTATTTCAGTAACAATATCTTCTACAGCATTTACTGTAATATTTATATTACGGGTAATTAACGTATTAGAGCCATTGTCTAGTATGTAAGTAAATTTATAAACACCTTGAGAGTAAAGAGGTTTTTCATCTTCTGCACCTGTAGGAGGGTTAGCTGCTACTGTTGCAGGATGTACTAATACATCTTTAAACAATTGGGTAGCCACTGCCATTTCATCAGAGCGCTTATAAATTGCTGCTGTTGGAAGTGCAGGACCTTCATAGAGAGGAACTTCGTTTTCATCTAGGTTTAAAAAAGTAAACTTTCTTGTGAATATAGGTGTATCTGCTGGGTTTGTTACACCGTCAAGTAAGTTAAAAACATGAAGATCAGAGTCTTCATTCAATATAATGTTTAAATCACCATTGATGCTTACAGGTTCAATATTCGTACTTTTTTTGTCAGAATCACTACCGCCACATGCAGAAACTACTGCGGTTAATGATGTTATTATTAATATTTTTTTGAGTAAGTTATGTTTCATCTTACTTAGTCTCCAATTTTGGGTTGCTTGTGTTAACAAGTAACCTAGTAATTATAATGTATTAGAATGTGATACGAGCGCTTAAACGAAATTGACGACCTGTTTTCCACTCACTAATGGTTCTACTTGTATCAGCATCTCCATCCATGGCATTTCCTTCATCAAATAAAACAGCATCACCATTTTCATCAACCATTCCTAAGTCCATATCGGTTGATGTATAAAAGGTTCTTGTTGATTTATTAAGTAAATTAAGGGCATGGAAAGTAAAATCTACATTTTTGTTAAGATTATAAGTTGCACTAAAATCTAAATTACTTCTTGCATCTTGCCATTCAGCGCCGTTTGTAAGTGCACGGTTAACTAATTGAATTGAGTTATATCGGTGAGATAATCGAAGTTGATGACCATCTTTTTCCCAATATACAGTAGTATTAACGGTATGCTTAGGTGTATAAGCTTGAGGTAATGCTTTAAGTATACGACCAGTATCAGCCAAAACTTCAGCGTCTGATTCAGAGTTAGCAAATGTATAGTTAAAGTTTGTTCCTAAACCTGAAAATATGCCCGGTAGGAAGTCGTAAGTTTGATTGTACGTTATCTCAATACCTTTTGTGATAGTGCTTTTACCATTACGTTTAATAGAGGCTTCTACAGGTTCACAGCTAAAATCTAAGGCATTATTTAATTTGTCTTGCACCATACGGCTAGGTAAACAGTTTGAATTACTAGCGTCCATTTCATCTTGTATAGGCATAATAAAGTCTTCCCACGCTAAGCTTTGCAAATCGTAAGCACTGCGTGTATCTCTGACATAAACAGTATCTTTTACTACTTCAACAAAATCACTCATGTCTTTTCTAAACAGCGCCACTGATAACAAGCTACCTTGGTCGAAATACCACTCTAACGATAAATCTATATTTTTTGATGTTAAAGGCTTTAAAGCTGGGTTGTTTACGGTTGCTCTTGAGAATTCGCTCCATACATCTTCAATAAAATTAAAGCCAGGGCGTATGTCATCAAACGGTGCGCGAGCCATAGTTTTTGACGTTGCAAAGCGACCTATTAATTCATCAGAAAAAGCATAGTTAATATTTAAGCTAGGTAATACTTGAGTGCTTTCACCAGAACCTGTTGCCTTGTAAACCCGTTTATATATATCAGAAGCTTTACCTATTGTTCCTTGTGCTACTAACCATTCCCCATGTTGAGACTGCGTACTAGCATCAGTATGCCTATAATTACCCCACCAACTTCGTGAACCGTTATCGTTACGGACAATATCTATAACATTTCCTTCTGCGTCATAAGTGGCCAAAGCGATACCAGCTTCTGAAAATCTGGGTTCAAAACAAGGATAACCTGTATTTTCTGCGCCTTCTCCAAACCCATCTAAACGTACAGTACGCGCTATACCTTGAGGGTTTGGACAATCGGCTAAATCTGTGTTTAGTAACTGTTTATTGTAAACAGAGTCAACGGCATCAAAAATACGGTCTCCTTTGAAAAAATCAATTGATGGATAACCTAATGAATTATTGCTTGTTTTAACATATCGCAGACCCACATTACCGGTTAAACGTGAATCTAAATATTCAAAATTAGCTTTTAAGTAAAAAGAGGTATTGTCTTGTTCGACTAGACGACTTCCTGTTATATCATCAACGGTTCTACTATCTGGAATGCCATAAATTTCTTGGAAGGCTTTATTAGGATCAAGCAAGCCCCAACCTTTAAGGTAGTCTCTATTATAGGGAGAGGTATTAGGGATCAAGCCACCCATAAAATCCTTTATGGGTAACCCTGAACCTGTTTGTACATCAGCAAAGGCTATGTCTGAAACAGACTGACCACCTAAAATGGGTTTGCCTGTAGAGTCAAAAACAGTTGTGTTAGAACCCTCAAGAGTTTTGTAATTGGTATAAACATCTTTAACACGATTAGACCATTTAGCACCAAATTCAATGATGGTTAAACCTACTTGATCTAAGTCGTAATCAAAATCAACAAAAATAGACTTGTTAGTATCTGAGGTTTCTTCATCGTATTGTGCTACATAACCTAAATGCGTTGCATATGGGTCTAGCGGGTTAAAACCACTGGAAGATATGTTGTTTTGGTTGTTATTTACACCATTAGGAACATAAATAAATGGTTGTGTACCCACTCTTAAATCACATTTACCTGTTGAGCAATCGTAACCTACAGGCTCTAAAGATTCTAAAGGGGTTTTTTCAAGGATCGAAAGAGGAATAAAATTCCAAGTGGCGGTATTTAAGGCGGTATTTGGTAAAGATTCATAGTCTGTTCTAGAGTAACCCGCTCTAATATCCATGGTCAGGTTATCAGTTAAATATTGAGTAACTGTTAAAGTTGCTACTTTATTCTCGGATTCATTACCACCTAACGTACGACCTAAACTACCACTTGCATATCTATTTAATGCTTTAACCAACGTTCGGCTGTTCTCGTCATACGTCCACCATTCTTCTTGGGGATCAGTGGCTAAATTGCCTCTTTTAGTTAGATCTGGTTTGTTTGTACTAATTCTGTGATTATCATGATGAGCTGTATATTTTGAATAACTTAAATCTAATTGAATATCTGTAGATTCTGTGGGGAGGTACTGTAAACCAGCTGTTGCAGTTAAACGTTCAGTATTATTTAAATTTGTGTTGTAACTTTTACCACGAGAAATAATACCTTTAATATCTTCGGTATTTGTGAGGGGTTGGCCTGTTTGTAAAGATGTTGCTCCACCAGGTCTTATCGTGGCTACCTGATATGGTGCTAACCAATCTCCGCCTAAGGAGTCTCTGCGAGTAGAGTTTGTTTCTTTAGATGCAGTAAAGATTAACCCCAGAGAGTTATCCATTAATTTTTGAGAAAAGGTACCTGATATTTTAGAATCGTTCTCGTCAGCGTATTGATTATGTCGACCTTGAACCTCTAAAATTCGTTTATCTACACTAATATTTAAAGGTTTAGTTGTTTTAAGGATAACACTTGCACCTAATGAACCTTCATCATGGTCGGCAGCGGAGGTTTTCATTACCGTCATTTGACCTATGATGTCTGAGGAGAAAGAACTTAAGTCAACGCTTTGATCAGACGTAGAACCTGAACCACCACCGCCAGATATACTTGATGTTAATGCGATACCATTCAAAGATATTTGATTTAAACTTGCACCAGCACCACGAACAGAAATACGTGTACCTTCGCCATCACTTTGTTGTACTGAAACGCCTGTTATACGTGAAAGGGCATCAGCAATGTTTTGATCGGTAGATTTACCAATATCTTCTGAGAATATAGAATCGGATACGCTGTCAGATAAACGTTTTTCATTAATGTTTTTTTGTAAACTTCCCCGATAACCCGAAACTTCAATAATTTCTATATCATTCTTAATGCTTTTTTTCTTTTTAACATCTTCAGTTTTTGTTTGAACTTCTTCATTAACTGTTGTGCTATCTTGTGCACTTGCTAGCTGACTTGTTCCAACCATCAACATTGGCATCATTGCCAATACAAGCGGTTTTAATTTAAATTTTACAGACATTTTACTTCCCCCAGATTAATACCTACATAGTTAATTATTGAAAAAGAGCTATGAAACTTACGGTATTATTTATTTAATTTTTATATTATATATAAAACTATAGTTTTATATATGTTTGAGTTTATTTATTGTTATCCGACTTGTAAAGGTTATTTGTATATAATTTATTATTATTTTATTGCAATTTATATACTAATTAATTCGTAGTTTAAATAAGTGTTAACCGAATGGTTTTTACTTTTTAAATGGTTTTTACATTTAACAAATAAATATTGATGTTATTAACTGATGTTATGAGGAAAGATTTTGTATTTTTTAGTGGCTAATGTTAAAACGTTTTAATTGATTTAAACGCATAAAAATATTAGATGAAAGCATTGATATAAAAAACGATCAACAGTTAATTGTTTACTAATTTAATTTAATATTTTTATAAAATAAGGAGTTAGTACTTTAAGTTTCAAGTATTGAATTTAAAATATATGATTTAACTGTAGTTACATACTTTCTGTACTACGGTGAAGTAACAATAAATAATGAGATTAAAATTTTACTTAAAGACAATATATTTTAATCGTAGTTAAATTTTGAAGTGTATTTATATAGATATGTGATTTATATATATATCCACTATTTTATATATAAATTATGTTTTGTGTGGATAATATCCGTAAGCATTTTTATCTTTAGGTAAAAATCACTTTTGGCCTAATGAGGAAGCGTTCTAATAAATCACTTCGTTGTTAATATTTATTACAATGGTTATTCCCTTGTAAAAAGCATTAACGATGAAGTCATCTTTTAGATGAATAAACGCTCAAGCGCTTCTTCGATGGGTCTAAAAACGATTTATGTGGCGTTATTAAGTGTAGTCATGTTTTTACACGGATGTAGAGCATTAGGGTAACGCAGGAGCAGTTACCGAGAATAACCATGACATAAACTTAATGCCTTGCATACATGGATGTCTGTACTTAGATTTCGTCTGGAACTTGAAATCTGTGCCTAAATTGTTTTTAGTTCCCACTGAAACCTGCATTTTGAATGGTAAC
>Ga0209185_1000370_pt1 | contig 55812 bp, 42 predicted proteins | sample SidtaG_2_FD_187425 | JGI IMG/M metagenome (GOLD analysis project Ga0209185, IMG submission 187425) | Marine algal microbial communities from Sidmouth, United Kingdom - Sidmouth_Asex2 metaG (SPAdes) (version 2) | ecosystem: Host-associated > Algae > Red algae > Unclassified | place: Sidmouth... | reverse complement strand
TCTAACTCAACTTTACTCAAAAACCATGGCGTTTCTAATCCTAAGGCAAGTTCAAATATTTTCTCACTATTCATATGGCTTTTTTACCGCCCAAAATAGCATTTTCCACACTAATCAACTTAGAGCCTTGATATAGAAGTACAAACCGGTTACTCAAGCAGCCTTTTTGATATAAAGTGATATATCAATTCACAAAAAAAACATCCAATGCTTCAAGATTATTATCTTTAACGCGAGCCCAATTTGTAACCTTTCCTTCCTTAATTATAAAAAATAAATCATATGACATGGCCAGCCCATGTTTTTCAAGCAAAAAATCGTTGTCGATTAATAGCTCTACGTTACTATGCTTTAAATACCTTAATTCTAAGTCCTGTCTTGGGGATGTTAAAATTACTTTCCATTTTTTTTGAGTATTTTTTGAGAGTTCATTGTTAAAATAATTTACTATTTCTTCAGTGCATGAATTGCAGAAATTAGTCTGATGAATTACAACATAAGTTTCATTAGTCACATCTATGCCATGTGACATTGTTAAGTATTCTATTAATGATTTTTCGCGTTCAAATTTATTTGTGCAACTAATCATAAGAACCAAAATGAAACAATAGAACCTCATAATAAATTAATTCGGAAATTTAATTATGTCATATGATATCGTATTCGAATCATAGTCATTGTTTTTATAGTGATTTTTTCCAATGGCTAAACCCCTTTTCATAACAAATGTATTTGAGCTTGAATATTTACGGCGCTTTAAATTTAATTCAGTTACACGATTAAAATCCTTGTCGTAGATAATTACCGTGTTAGGTTTATCTCCATATGAGTTATAACTGCCATCATCATTCTTGAGAGGAATGTGTGGACTGTAGAACCTGTAATAAAAGTTTCGATTATCATCATAGAGCAATTTTTCGTAGGATTGGCTCGCGATCATATGCCTCATTTTAAGTTCAAAATCATTGGCATTCTTCACTTTAAATGGCTTTGTATTTTTTAAATCTAAATTTGATTTCTCCGATTCTATTAGTGTTGTTGTTCTATTATTTACATCGTACTCTATAATTTCCTCAGTAATCGGATATCCATATAGAATTTTATCCTTATTAAAAGCTCTTGTGACCTGTATCAGGTTGCCATAAAATCGTTTGAAGTATAATTTATGATAAGTGATTGGTATATTAATTATTTGTTTGGAATTCATGTCGTAATATGACTCGATGCTGTAATCATAGAATTCCTTTTCTGTGATTCCGCTTTCAAACGAGTAAGCAGAAAAATATATTCTTTTATTTGTAGGTTCATAATGGATTTCAGAATAACCATTATTGTTATATATCCTTTTTTCCTTGACTTTTTGGTCCTCACTATTAATAGATGTGAAAAATTTAATACCATTACTATCTATAATACTTATGGCGTATTCTTGTTTTATAAAAATGCTATCTTCTTTATGATAAAATATTTCATTCACTAATCCATGCTTTGGTATGATTCCAACATCTTCAAGTTTTTTGACCCACTCACGTTTTTGAGTTTTGAGGTTAAAACAAAAAAGTAGGTTCAAATTTTGATTTATAGTTATTAACCGTTCTTTAGAGCATTGACTACATGATGAATACAGACTCATAGAATTAGATAAAGTCTTGGTTGAATCAATAAGTATTGAATCAATTACATATTCGTCTATATTACTAAATGTACTTATTTTTTTATACTTGGGTCTTGTATTACTACAACAGGTAAAGCAAATAGCAAGAATTATTATATGTATTAGCTTCCCCATTCTAATGTCAGATTTTATGAGTTATAAAACGAATCACCTTAATGCTATTCTATGATCTTCATATTTTTTAAGGCCATAATTATATCAAAGTTATTAAATTAGTTGTTAGTGAATATTAATAAGGTCAAGCACCTTAGCATTTTATAAATCAATTTTTAAAGCTCTCGAAAACAGCACAACAAGAGTTGGATTGAAGATGGGTATAAGTTATGTGGCTCGTATTGATGATAACTTAAGTCTATTTTTATTGGGTGTATACCAATATGCCTCTAATTACGTGAAGTCACCAGGTTTATCTTTTTTTCCGCACGGAACAATAAATGAGTATATATTTTCTGTAGGATTTAGATTCAACTTTTACAAGTTTAAGAAGTAGTATTCGTCCGCTCTTTGAAGTTTGCAACTTCAAAGAAATATCTGCTAATCGTAATAACTATTACATATTCATCTGAAGTTTCAAACTTCAGATAGCGTAGATGTACAAACAAAAAAAGGCCGTGATAAAAATCACAGCCTCTAAATATTATAGTATTATCTCTTTATGCTTTTTATTATACCGCAAAACTCTCCCCACATCCGCATGTCCTCGCGGCGTTAGGATTGTTAAAGAAGAATCCTTTCCCATTGAGGCCACCTGAGAATTCTAATGTTGTATTACATAGATAGAGGAAGCTCTTAAGATCTGTGACGACTTTGACATCATTATCTTCGAATACCTGATCATCAGGTAATGAAGTATCATCAAAGTCCAGATTATAAGACAGACCAGAGCAACCACCACTTGTGACGCTTACACGTACGAAGTGATTTTCACTAAGATCAGAACCTTTTTTAAGTTCTGAGATCTTTCCTTGCTCTTTAAAGTCAGAAAAATTAAAGCAATATTAGACCAGTGACTTTTAAAATTATTAGTTAGATTAAATTCTTTTGTGTTTTTTAATGAATTTTTATTCGAAGTTGCAAACTTCAAATAACGGGGGATCTATCAGAAAAATTTAGAAGAGATATTTATGAGACGATTTAATATACTAAGAGCTTGCAATGTTTATTGCAGGCTCTTTTATGTTATTGCATGAATGTAAAGCGTTATGTATACTAACGATATAGTGTACGCATATAAAATTAACTTATATAATAAATCAAAATATAAAATAAAAATCCTCTACATGTAGTGTAAAATTTTGGATAAATCCTTTTTTATATAATTTTATTGTACTAATTTAGTAAAACCAAAAACTAAATACTATGATAAGGACATCCCCTTATTCACACACACACACACACAGCGTGAGCATCTGTCTAAGTTTGTGTTTCTTCTGCTCACTTTATGCATTATAATCACTCCAAAGAATTCTTATAGTCAAGCTTGTGATGTACTCACTCTTAAGAATGATGAGATCGTCTTTTTATTTGATGGGCATTATTACAGAGATGGAAGTACAGCTATCATATGTGAGTCTTCACTTGCAGAACCCTTGTTAACTATAGAGCTTCAGAAGTTTGGGTCACCACCCTCTGCCATAGAAGTAAAGTGGCTCAGTGGTACAGATAGTGAAGATAACCCAAGCACTATATCTATAGATCATTTTAAAAAGCAAGGATCTTTTCTTGGCAAAAAATATATGACCAATAACATAGAAGCTTCTATTGTAAGTGATAAGAGCGTATACACTCTAACAGTAAAATTATTAGAAGATTGTTCTTTACATATTAGTAAGACAAGATCCAAAGCTGCATATGGTGTAGATGCTAATACAAAAAAGGGCTATCCCACATATAACATAGATCCAAAATTGAATAAACCCTATAAGTGGATACCCAAAGAAGGAAGTGATGAAGTTGTACTCAAGCTAAAACCAAGTAACACTTCTATCAAGAATCATTTAGATATTCATGCTCCTGAAGATAATGTAAGTGCCGAACCTATCTTAGATCCCATGGGTAACTTGACACAGCATACGCTTAATCACCTTTCAGATACTGGTAATGACTTTGATAAAGTACATATATGTGATCATTATGCATATAATCTGATAAACGATGAACCTAAGACTTTAGAAGTTGATCTTTATATAGTTACAGAAACGGATGATGATTTTCTTGACTATTGTTTAACTGATCCTTATTATAAAGCTGATTGCACTACTCCTTTAAACCAAAGACACAGATGTATTAATCCTGGTTCTGATGGTGCTTTAGATTTATACTATCAATTAAATGATTATGCTAATCCTCCTAGTTCTTTTCTTATTGATCCGAGTTTAGGGCCAAATCCAATTTGGATAAATTCAACTGAAGAGTTATTTACCTTGGAAGTTCGACCGATTCCGACGTTTATTCCTTCCAAGCCCTATGTTTGTAATATGAAAAAACTACTTATTGAAAGTGGGCCTTCTAAGAAACCGGTATTATCAACAGCTAAGAGAGATCAAATAATTGATGATATGAATGAAGTGTATAATCAAGTAGGTATATCAGTTGATATAACTTTTATAGATATTGATTATAACTTTGATTCTGTTATAGATGATGATGTATTGGATGAAGGAGAAATTTCTCAATTGCATAACTGGTTAATTTTCCAATATCCAGGTATTGCAGATGCTAATAAGGTTTTTAATAAAACCACTGGATGGATTGTTTACGGGGATGAAAGTTACTCTGTACTTGGACGAGCAACTGAAATTGGACTAAATACTTTTTGTATTAACTACTCAAATCACCATAGAAGAACGTTTCCTCATGAGCTTGGACATGCGAAATTTAGTTTAGAACACCCTGATGGTGATGGGTGGGATGAAGAAGGACTTTTAAATGAGCAAATGAGTGGTGATTTTGATCAATATAATCTTATGTTGAGCGGGGGGCGTACGAAAAAACCTGAACTTTCTTTTATTTTGAGACCATATCACTGGAAGTTTATCCATTTAAATTTTTAATATGAAATTGTCTAAATTTTTAATTTTAGTATTAATGCTATTCTCTTCTTGTGGTTCACTTAAGAAAACAGAATTTGACCAAATTAGTTTGCAACAAAATATACTATTAGTGGATAGCAATGATGATATGAATATTGAAGAACGAGTTATAATATGTGATCAATATTCTGATACTATTTATCAAAATATTGATTTGTTAAATCTTGAAAAACAAATGTTACAATGTATTGCCAACAAAAATTATTTTGAACAAGATTATGATGCAAGTGACATGATCTTCATTCTTGAAAATAGCCATATGGGTAAATGGAAGTTTTTGTTTCCTGAGGAAAATAAATATCGAGGAGAGAATCTTTTTCTCTTTTTTATGGAGAATGCAAATAATTTTGAAGAAATAATTTCTGTAATGGATAATCAAAATTATCCAATAGGTAAGAAGTACTTCCGTTATGTTAAGCTTATGATATTTAGTTATAATGGTTTAAGTTCTTTTGATGAGTATATCAGTTGGTATGAAAATAGGAATGAAGACATTAAGGCTGAATCAATAGAATGGATAACTCGTGTAACGGCTTTAAGCCACGAAGAATTCATTTTAGAGAAAGCAAAGTATCATTATAAAATTATGCTTTATGCTTTAAATAACAATCATATAAAATTAAAGAACCATGGTGAATTATAATTGCTAAATCATGATATGGTCAATGATAAAATTTCGGTTTTATATTCCAAAAACTTCTTATTGTACTCAAAATCCCAAAAACATGAAAAAATATATAACTATAATAATTACTATTCTTTCCACCCTACACCTATCATCCCAACACGGCGTAGTAACCACAACTTCCAGCTGTGACGAGGACAATAATGGAACTATCCATATAGTTTTGGATTATCCATCTGGCTTGTCAGGATATGGCAATTTTGGTCCACCTCATAATGTAGAATATTATAATACGACGATAGATGGTGCATACTATCTGACAACCAATGATAAGGAATTCCTTATGGTAGAGATGGCACCTGGTGAGTATGATATTACAGTATCGCTAAGTAATACTGTCGATCTTAACTTATGTGCCATTATAGAAAGAACTGTAGATATCAAGATACAAGATATCATACCCGGATGTGCTGATGGGGATGGTTATGTAGAGATATTAGTGAGTGGTGGCACACCCCCTTATACATATAGATGGAGTAATGGAGAAACTGAGGAGGACTTATCAGAAGTCGGCCCAGGGAGCTACACCATTACCGTTACTGATGCTGATGATTGTAAGTCTATAGAGTCAGTAGTTGTTCCTGATAGGCTGCCAGAGTTAGTATATGGTATAGAGCACAATTGTACACAAGGGGATGAACAAGGTCGAATTTTAATTTATACCCAAGAAGGGTATACATATGAGTGGCAGTCTACTATCGGGCAGACAATTGAATTCCCAGGATACTCAATAAAAAGTAATCTGCCGAATGGTCAGATTTGTATTAATGTAATTGACGATAATACCTCTTGTACTAAGGAGCACTGCTTTTATATAGATTCTGAAGATGAGATTAAGGTATGCTGCATAGAAGAAAAAGATCCATGTGTGAGCATACCTGATGGAGAGATATCGTTTGATTTTTATGATCCTAACGAATTGTATTCTGGTAACTCATTATTCCCTACTCCTAATATAACATGGTCTGATGGTACAGAGTATAGTGGATTAAAATCTCGCGAACAACTTGGTCCTGGAGTTTATACTGCTACAATAACAACTCAATGTTATTCAAAGGTTCTGACGTTTGATCTTGACTATGACTGCGAGTGTCCGGCATTTAAGGAAGTAGAGTTAGCTATGTTATGGGCTTGTTCTCCTAGTGGTGATGAAGGAGCTGCTGTAGTATTGAGCCCAGAATATCCAGAAATATCTTTTCCTTTCTTACAAAATCCATATGTGAGATATGAATGGTCAGGTGATCATCCCGTCACAGTACATCCATGGCGAAAGAATAGAGTAGCTGTGCTTAAGACTGGGAGTTATGGCGTAACTATTACAGATAAGATATCAGGATGTCAGACGACCAAAGATTTTACTATTGGTATAGAGACGCCTATAAGATTGTCTCACCAGGAGATACAAGCTTCTTGCCCATTAGATGGTACGGGAAGTATAGATTTTAATTATTATGGTGGGACTAAAAATTACAACAGTAACATGCCTTATACTGTAATATGGGAAGATCTACCAGGTCTTCATCCAGATCAAGGAGACTTTTATAGAAACAACTTATTACCGGGTGAGTATTGTGTAAGAGTGAGAAGTAATTGTTACGAAGAAGTATTTTGTTTCGATGTGCCTGCGATAGGTATAAGGGCACATTTTACACCCACTTATTCTACGGAAGGTTGTGAGTCTAACAGCTTGCGGGGGGAAGCTTCTGGTGATAATCCACCATATACTTATTTATGGAATAATGGAGGTGAGGGAGATGAGATAAAGAAAATTCCGTTAGGCTTATATAAAGTAACTGTCACTGATGCAGAAGGATGTACAGCAGAATTTACTCATGAGTTATATCCTATTACAATAGTAAGTCAGACTAATGCATGCCCTGGCTTAGAAGATGGTAGTATAGTGATAAGAATAGAAAATCCTTCTAACTATCCGACTACTGTATTTGTTGAGTATGGCACACCTTGTATTGATTGCTTTACCTCCTTTCTGTACCCTATAGTTGTTGATGATGTATCAAATCCTGTGGAGTTTGAAGTTAATCAATTGCGTGGAGATATTGAATATGTATTAGTAATTACTCAAGTTTTACCTAATGGTAAAGAATGTAGCTATAGATTTAGCTTTGAGATAGATGAAGATGACTATAATAGAGAATTTGTTAGAGCGGAGCCATTAGACGACGAGGGGTACGCATATGATTGTATCTATCATATAGAATGCAAAGGAGACATACTATTAGAAGGTTTGCATGAACTATCAAGCTATGTAGCTAATGAGCCATGCGAGCGTTATGATCAAAGTGGTAACGGAGCAAGACTTTGGAATGGATTTAGAAATAGTATTGACTGTGGTTCCGTCGAGATATTCTGTGGAGATGAAAAGGTTAATTCAATAGAAATGGAAAGTGTCAAAGCACGAGCTGGAGAATATCGTCAGTTAATTCAAGATATGTATGGATATGATGTTTTTCCTGATGGCCAAGATAGTGAATATGGTAATCCATGTAGACGTATGGCTTATTGTCCTCAAGATCCTCAAAATTGTTATAGTATGTCATGGGGTGGTAATGCTGGTGGAGGAAGCTATCAAGGTTATGAAGATGTAGACGAGGATGGATGCGTTAAGGTAAAATGTAAAATTTTTGGTTTTGGTGTACATGACTACAAAATATGTGGTGTTGATTATGTTCCAGATTTTCTTAGAAGCTATATCATAACGAATAACCGCTTTGGATTTAATATCAATTTTTCGGATACTTTAGATGCAAGGTCATGTAATGAGGTAGAGAATAATGCAAGGCAGCTATGGGAGAACGACGCTGAGTTAATAGAAGAGTATGGAGAGGTATATGAAAATTCTGAATTGAGAAAGTTTTTACTTGAAATTCAACCTAGTAATCAATTTAATAGCGTAGATCCAATAAATTGCACTCAAATAAGGTATTGTACAAATGATTTTTCAATTACCTGGGATAATTTCGATTTAGTTGATTGTTTTGAGATTGATCAAGAACTCTATGAAGAAATCGGCGAAAACTATTCTTTTGGTTGGGACGGTCCTTGTCATGGTGTAAATGGAGTTGAAAATGGGATACCTGGTATTTGGATATTATGTGCAGATCCAGATTGTGCAGAGCCAATATCACCTGAATACCCTTGTTTAAGACCAAGATTTGTTAGCTCACTATATTCAGATCTAAATTTTAAATGTGAGTCAGGGCCTACTCATACTCAATATGTTATAAGACAAAAACAAAATACAGAATTTAAGTCATTCTCTCTATTACAGGACAGTTATGGTAATACTTATACAAATGGCATATACAATAGTATAGATAAAACTTACTATCATTATATACAAGAAGAAAAATACAAATTAAAATTATCAACTACTGTGCTTCATGCCTATGAGTTTCCAGAAGGAGATTACAGTTTCTATGTATTACAAGATTCTATGATAGCTGAAGCGGTCACATTTCTGACTGGTAATCCAGATGACTTCCAAGAACAATCTATTCAGGCAAGCGATAGTCTATTTATTGAAAAATTTTCAAGAATATCTGATGAGCTATTTGTTGTTAAAGCAAGTTACGAAGGAGAATTGAAGTATAACTCAGATGTAATTTCTACGGCTAATGGTCGGAATCAGATTGTAATGCACATAGATAATTTTGGACAATTAATAGACCATAGTATTGTTAGTACTGCAAGTGATAGCTATAATGAGAGTCTTAAAAGTGGTACTGATAATTTAATATATCAGACTACTTATAACAATCAGATAATTAATATTAATGGTAATAATCAAAGTGGAGGAGCCAAAGGTTCAATAATAGAATCGAGTATCTTAAATGGAGTCGCAGTTACTGAAACCAATCTTAGGCTTACAGGAGATTTATCCTTAGAGGCGTATTCCTCAGAGAAATCAGGGAAGGATAAGTACTATGTCATTAAAGGTAATACAGGTGGTATTTATTATAAGAATAGTCAGGTCAAGAACGTACAAGGATTATCAAGCTACATACTCAAAGTAGAAGGAACCAAGGTAAGTTGGATTAATGAAATCGAAGTAGAAAATATTTATGATTTTGTACCGAATATTGAAGTTGACGCCAACGATAATATATATGTGGGAATGAATACATTTTCAGGGGCAAATGAAAATTTCCCTACGAGAGGATTAGGTGGCGTGGATATCACGATTTTAGCATTTGGTAAAGGTGGAACTGTAGTTAAAGATTACTTTTATACATCTTCTTCCACTGAGATACTAGTTGATATTCATCTTACTAATAATATTCTATTTTTAGGTGGTACTATGAGTGGTAATGCAGATCAGAGAACAATTGGTGAATTGAGATATTATAATTTTAGTGGTCGTCAGAAACATGGTTTCACATCATTTATTTACTTGGACCCTAATGATAATTTTGAAGATAAGGGTTGCGATGACATTTGTGACGTAGATATTCTATTCGAATTTGAGAACTGTGAAATAACTTATTCAATTTTTGGAAGCTACGCTAATGATTACTTTTTGACAGTACAATCACCATCTGGACAAATAACTAAAATTGGTTATCGACAAGAGGGTGCTTATACATTTGACTACTTTACTGAGGTAGGTGAGTATAAGTTTTACTTTGAGTCTACTAATTTTATTTGTGATGATATTATACATAGCGTTTTTATTTCAGATGGATGTTTAAATTCAAATGGTATATGTAATTCTATAAATAATAGTGCCTCTGGTACTGATAATTGGAATGGGTCTTACATAAGTGATGGAGATGGGGTATTATCAATTTATTTTGATACTTATAATATTCCAGATCAATTAAAAATCTATCAAAACACTGTCTTGATTTTTGATTCTTATGCTTACTCCTCAGATTGGAACCAATCTCAAGTTGATAATTTTTTCCCTACTTGTGGAGCAGTTGGTGGTGACCAAGCTATATATTATGATGTAGATATTAAAGAGAACGACTTTATAGAGCTTAGCATAATTGCAGATAATTGTATGCATGGTAATACTGTATGGAATTTGGATGCGATATGTAGTGCTAATAGTCAGAGCCAGACTCTGGAATTAAGACACCAAAATGATACTAATTTAGAAAAAGAACTCATTACTGAAAAAGTAGAGCAAGAGTTATTTGATTTTGATTTCTATCCTAATCCAACGAATGGTCTTGTTTGGCTTGACATGCCTTTTAATTGTGATTACTCAGTTGCTCTTTTTTCAACATTTAACATTGAGTTGGAGCGATGGAAATTAAGTGGCAGTAATATGGATTTAAACCTATCAAAATTTGATTCAGGAGTTTATTTACTATCAGTCCACTGTGGACAAAATGTAGTTACTAAGAAAATTGTAATATTAGAATAAGCAATAAAGAGTTATAAGGAACAAAAGACGGCTGTGATAAATATCACAGGCCGTCTTAATTATAGTATTATCTCTTTTGTTAGGCTTACACCGCAAAACTCTCACCGCATCCGCATGTACGTGCTGCATTAGGGTTATTAAAGAAGCATCCTTTACCATTGAGACCACCTATTGGTGACGACTTGCAAGTCGTACACTGATCCCTCGCTCTTTGAAGTTTGCAACTTCAAAAAAATATCTGCTAATCGTAATAACTATTACATATTCATCTGAAGTTTCAAACTTCAGATAGCGTAGATGTACAAACAAAAAATGGCCGTGATAAAAATCACAGCCATTCGATACTATAGTATTATTTCTTATTGTATTTACACAGCAAAACTCTCCCCACATCCACATGTCCTTGCCGCATTAGGATTATTAAAGAAGAATCCCTTTCCGTTCAGTCCGCCAGAAAATTCCAATGTTGTATTACATAGATAGAGGAAGCTCTTAAGATCTGTGACGACTTTGACATCATTATCTTCGAACACTTGATCATCAGGTAATGAAGTATCATCAAAGTCCAGATTATAAGACAGACCAGAGCAACCACCACTTGTTACGCTCACACGTACGAAGTGACTTTCAGTTAGCTCAGAACCCGTCTTAAGTTCAGCTATCTTTTCTTTGGCGCTATCAGCTACGAATAACATAACTTATGCAGGTTCTACGATGCCGTTTTTCTTTTTGTAATCTGATATAGCCCCTTTGATTGCATCTTCTGCAAGAACAGAACAGTGGATCTTAACCGGTGGCAGTGCCAGCTCTTCTACGATAGCCATATTGTCTATAGCTAATGCTTCGTCTATCGTCTTTCCTTTAAGCCACTCAGTAGCCAATGAAGAAGAAGCGATAGCTGATCCACAACCGAAAGTCTTAAACTTAGCGTCTTTGATGACTTTAGACTCATCATCTACTTCTATCTGAAGTCTCATAACATCACCACATTCTGGAGCACCTACAAGGCCAGTACCTACGTTAGCAGCATTTTTATCTAATGTCCCTACGTTCTTAGGTGTCTTAAAGTGCTCGAGTAATTTTTCTGAATAAGCCATTTTTAGTTTTTATTTATACAGAGAAAACGAATTCTCTTAAGTTATAGTTCAATTAATGTAATTCTGATTAATGTTCTGCCCATACAACAGCATCCAAATCAACACCTTCTTTGTACATTTCCCATATCGGACTCAAGTCTCTCATGTGATTGACACCTTTAGTGACCTGTTCTATAGTTGCATCTATTTCTTCTTCTGTTGTGAATCTTCCTAAGCTGAATCGTATCGAAGAATGCGCCAAATCATCACCAAGACCTAATGCAATAAGAACATATGATGGTTCTAATGATGCAGATGTACATGCGCTTCCTGATGATACACCTATGTTCTGGTTGAATGTCATCATTAATCCTTCTCCCTCTACATGCTTGAATGATATGTTAGTTACATGCGGCATTCTATGATCTGTGTTACCATTGATGTAACATTCTTCCATGTTTGCCATTAATGCACTTTCAAGTTTATCTCTAAGACCAGCTAATCTTTTGGCTTCGACTTCCATTTCAGCTTTAGCTAATTCTGCTGCTTTTCCGAATCCTACAATGGCAGGTACATTAAGCGTTCCTGAACGCATACCTCTTTCGTGACCACCGCCATCCATCTGAGACGTGACTTTGACACGAGGATTTTTTCTATTTACATAAAGAGCACCTACTCCTTTGGGGCCATACATTTTGTGACCAGTAAAAGCCATAAGGTGTACACCAGTAGCTTTAGGGTCTACAGGAATCTTTCCTACGGCCTGAGTCGCATCTGACATAAAAAGTACACCCTTCTTAGCACATATATCACCGATAGCTTTCATAGGTTGTATGACACCTGTTTCATTATTAGCCCACATAATGGATACTAATATTGTCTTATCAGTCATAGCGGCTTCCAGCTTAGATAAGTCAACTAATCCATCGGGATTAACATCAAGGTAAGTCACCTCGCCACCCATCTTCTCTATCTTCTTACAAGAATCTAAAACAGCTTTGTGCTCTGTCTTTAGGGTGATGATATGATTTCCTTTACGGCTGTACATTTCAAACACACCTTTGAGAGCAAGATTATCTCCTTCCGTCGCTCCTGATATAAAAATGATTTCTCTCGTATCAGCATTTATTAAGTCAGCAACTTGCTCCCTTGCCTTATCGACGCCACTCTCTGCCGCCCATCCAAACGGGTGGTTTCGACTTGCTGCATTACCGAAATGTTGTGTAAAATATGGTAACATTGCCTCTACAACACGTGGGTCTGTAGGAGTCGTAGAATTGTTATCCAAGTATATCAAGTTGCTCTGATTCATAATCGTTTTAATATTAAACGTAAATATATAGAATATAAAGACCGAAATCGCGTATTTTATGCTCTTTCAGGAGATAAGAAAACATATAATTTCTAAATAAGTTCAAGTGACAGACAGGCTATCAATAGAATCTAAAGACTGGGATAATCAGACATATCAAGAATGGCTTCATAGGATCAAAAAGGAGCTGAAGCTTGAGGACTTGTCTGACAAGGTATTACATATAGACAAGGGTGTAATATATGATCCGTATAAAGAATATAATACCGATAAGGCCTCTCTAAAAATCAAGAAATACCCTTCCATGAATATGGGTGTTGTTTTTGACCCTAAGGATGAAATTAGTTTCAATAAAAGACTAATGCAACTGTTGCCTTATGATCTGAGGGTCGTAAGATTAAGACTTAATCGGATAATGGATTGGAAATCTATGATGGATGGTGTCCATATGAATCTTGTGACATGGATTATAGAATGTGATAATGAGGATGTTATTGCTTCACTTAAGACATTTATGTCTGGAGTCGGATATGGAGATGATACAAAAGTTACCTTCATAAAAGAACCATCTGCGCTGAGCTACATCTTAGAAAGTGACTTATCAAAGACTGCACTTATCAAGCGTCTAATCGAGGATGCCGGTGCTATAAGTTCTGATGAGATTTACATCGAAGTATTGATTGATCAAAATCTCCTGTATACAATCCCTTTCTTAAGAGCAATACGATTAGCCGTAGAGAAAAAGTTTTCTTATAAGAAACTAACGATAGGAGCATTTCCTATGATCGAAAAATTAAGTGAGGATGGTAACCAGCAGATTATTATCACAGGATCTGTAGCTATGCAATGCGGCATGGCTGGAGTTGATTATTTGTTCCCTACGTATGATAACTCATCTGTAGAAATGGAGAACCTGAGATTGATGTTGAATATTCAAAATGTCATGGAATTAGAAAGTTATACTCATAAAGTTGAAGATCCACTTTCTGGAAGTTATGTTATAGATGACCTCACGCAGCAGTATCTTGATCTGATTGAAGGTTAGGTGAATGGATGACCTCAGTGAGGTCAAATTTTATTATATAAGAAAAAGGAAATCATTAGTGACCTCAGAGAGGTCATATTATTTTAGAAATATTGTAATGGATGATAAACTGACCCCAGCGGGGTCATACTAAGTTTGCAAGATAATAGGCAAGTAATGCGACCACTCTGTGGTCAAAGGTGGTCCCAATTATTCTGTTCTAAAATAGTTAGACCACTCTGTGGTCTGTTCTGATCCGATAACTAAGTTATACATTCACCTATGTGCACGAAAAGAAGGTCTATGATCACTCCTTTTCGAGACCCAACGATGATGTAATAAATAAATAGAAGTGGTAATAAGACACAAAAAAAGCCATCTAATTAATAGACAGCTTTAATTAAGTTGGTCGTTTTGCTTTATTCTTAGTAATCAAATGATTGATTTTCTGTAGATGCTCTATCCACTAAGTCATGGTATTCCTCAAGTGTAAGTCCATCCATACAGTAATCTATAGGGTTGACTGTCTTTTTGTTAATACGTACTTCATAGTGTAAGTGGGGTGCTGTCGAAGTACCTGTGCTTCCTATAGTTCCTATTTTTTGACCTTTGGTAACCCTATCGCCTTTCTTAACTGTGATCTCATTCATATGAGCATACAAGGTGGTATACCCAAATCCGTGATCTATTGTCACATTATTACCGTAACCTTTTTTTCTTTTTTCGACCTTGATAATTCTTCCATTACCAGTTGCTTGTATAGCTGTTCCTTTAGGTGCTGTAAAGTCTATACCTTTATGGAATTTTTTTACTTTATGAATAGGGTGTATTCTCATACCGTAACCAGACATAGCTCTTATTTTTCTTTTCAGCTTGTCTTCTTGGACTGGTTTGATAGACGGTATAGATAATAATTTCTCCTCACGCTGTCTTGCTAATTCGAAGATAGTGTCTAAGGAATTTTTCTGTATCTGAAGTTTATATTTTAACTGATTTACTTTTGATTTCGTATCAGTGATAATTTCTTCTGAGTTTTCGAAGTTAGAATAGTATTGTTCTTTTTCTCTACCCCCGATTCCACCATTCCATATATCCTTATCGATAGGCTCCACTCCAAAAATTACTCTGTGTACCTCTGCATCTTTAGTCTGTAAGTTTTCAAGCTGCGAAGCTATTTTTTCAAAATCTGTAGAGATATTATTGAACTGATATTCCATCTGAGTCAATTCTCTATTCATAGCTATCTCCTTAGGAGTAGGTATAATTGTATATGCAGCGGTATATAATGCGAAAGAACAGATGGCTATTGCAGATAATAGTCCGAATCCTTTAAAAAGGCTTTTTTTCCAATTTCTCTCTATCTTTTCGTATTGAAGTGTGTCTGTATTAAATACGTATTTGCTCTTACTCATGCCTTTTTTAGAATAATAGAATTATTAATTTTGTGCCAAGGTATAAGTCATATGTATCAAGGGGGGTAAATTTGCGTCGCTAAAATAAGTCTGTAGATTGGTTTATCAAAATTATTGATCATATAAACGACATGTTTCATAATGAATAAATCATCTACAGAATAACATATTAAAATAATTACTAATGTTTAAATAAATGTAATTCAGCCTGTTGAATTCATGTATGATATTATACTGATACCAAATTGTAACTAATGACCAGTAAAGAAATAAGACAAACTTTCCTCGATTACTTTAAAAACGAGCAACATGAGATTGTAAGTTCTGCACCTATTGTCGTCAAAGATGATCCTACCCTCATGTTCACTAATGCTGGCATGAATCAATTTAAGGATTACTTCTTAGGTCATCAAGAGCCTAAAGCACCTCGTATATCTGATACGCAGAAGTGTCTCAGAGTGTCAGGTAAGCATAATGACTTAGAAGAGGTAGGTCGTGATTCTTATCATCATACGATGTTTGAGATGTTAGGTAATTGGTCGTTCGGTGATTATTTTAAAGAGGAAGCGATATTCTATGCTTGGGATCTTCTGACAAGAGTCTATGGTATCGATATGGAGAATATATACATAACAGTATTCGAAGGAGATAGAATCGATGGCACAACAGCTGACGAAGAAGCTGCAACCATATGGAAGAAGCATATAGCAGAAGACCGGATATTATATTTTGATAAGAAAGATAATTTCTGGGAGATGGGTGATGTGGGACCATGTGGACCATGCTCTGAGATCCATGTAGACCTCAGATCAGATGAGGCTAAAGCCAAATTAAGTGGACATTCTCTTGTCAATATGGATGACCCATTAGTTATAGAAATATGGAATCTTGTATTTATCCAATATCAACGTACTGCGGATGGTACCTTAATTGATTTGCCTAATAAGCATATCGATACGGGTATGGGCTTCGAGAGATTAACTATGATCCTTCAAGGTAAGAAGTCTAATTATAATACAGATATATTTTCTCCATTTATAGAAAAACTATCTGCGGACAGTGGCATACCGTATACTGATGATTATACGGATGTATCTAAGTCTGATATTGCGATGAGAGTTATAGCAGATCACTTGCGTACGGTCTCATTTACAATTGCTGATGGTGAGATGCCCAGCAATACAGGAGCGGGTTATGTTATAAGAAGAATCCTACGTCGAGCAGTCAGGTATAACTATTCTTTTCTTAATAATAAGAAGCCATACATATATTCTTTAGTGCCGATGCTGGCTCAGCAATTTGCTGATGTTTTTCCAGAAGTAGAAGCTCAGAAGGACTTCGTATCTAAAGTAATATTAGAAGAAGAAAAATCTTTTTTAAGAACATTAGAGGATGGCCTTAAGCGATTAGATGCGCTCAAGATGGACGACGGCACACTGAGTGGAGAAGATGCATTTATATTATATGATACATATGGCTTTCCTTTTGACCTTACGAGTCTGGTGGCATCAGAAAAAGGCTGGAAAGTAGATGAGAAGGGATTCGAATCTGCTTTGGAAAAACAGAAACAAAGAAGTCGTGATGACTCTGAGAAGAGTACCGGTGATTGGATATCGATTAGCGATAGTTCGACGACAGAATTTATAGGATACGATCATACTGAAGCTGACAGTGTCAATGCATTGCGACATAGAAAAGTCACTGAAAAGGGTACAGACTTTAATCAACTCTTATTAGACAAGACACCATTCTATGCTGAGGGTGGGGGTCAGGTAGGGGATATAGGTACTTTGGATTTTGGTGGTGAGATTATTAAAGTATTAGATACTAAGAAAGAGAATAATCTCATCATTCACTACATAGATAAGATACCTAATAATATATACAAACCAGCTGTCGCAAAAGTCGATGTGCATCGTCGGTCACTTATAGAAAGTAACCATAGTGCTACACACCTGATGCATGCAGCATTACGGCAGGTATTGGGTGAGCATGTACAACAGAAGGGTTCATTGGTTAGAGAAGATTTATTGAGGTTTGATTTTTCCCACTTCGAAAAGATGACACAAGAACAAATTAAAGAAGTAGAATCTATCGTCAATAGTAAAATACGAAGCAACATACAATTAGATGAACGAAGATCTATTCCTATATCTGAGGCACAAGAAGCAGGAGCAATGATGCTTTTTGGTGAGAAGTATGGTGATTCAGTTAGAATGATAACTTTTGGTTCAGATTACTCTGTAGAACTTTGTGGTGGTTGTCATGTCGATAGTACAGGACAGTTAGGACTATTTAAGATAGTGCAAGAAAGTGGTGTAGCTGCGGGTGTAAGAAGGATTACAGCCATAAGTTCTGAAGGTGCAGAAAAATATCTTTCTGAGAAATTATCAGAACTTGAACATATCACTGGATTATTTAAGAATCCTAAAGATCTTAGTAAGTCGATTGTAGCTCTACAAGATGAAAATAAAGAATTACAAAAAAAGATAGATCAACTAATAGCAGATCAAGCGGGCGATATTAAGAAAATACTTAAGGATAAGATTAGTAGTGATTCTGGCGTTAACTTCTTAGCAGAAAAAGTTGACATCAGTGACAGTAAAGCTGTAAAAACATTACTCTTTAATCTTGAAAAAGAAGTAGGTAATGCAGCATTTCTCCTGGGTATGGAATCTAATGGTAAAGCTCAGCTAATGATTATCTTAAGTAAGAATATCGTAGAAGAAAAAGGATGGCATGCAGGTAACTTAGTAAAGGAAGTATCTAAAGCTATCAATGGAGGTGGAGGAGGACAGGCATTCTTCGCTTCTGCTGGCGGAACAAAACCTGCGGGTATAGATGAAGCCTTGACGGCATTTAAAAATATTATTATAACATAAGCTTATATGTATAACTTCAGTATCAGATCGTATGTATTCGTTGGTTTATGCTTTGTAGCGTTAAGTTCTTGTACTAAGAAATTGCAGAACGGCCCTATGCGATCTGCTGTCGATGATCCGAGGTTATTAGAAGTCCATACATTAAGTGAAGACTATCTCGCTGAATTAGAACAATGGAGAGATAATAGGTATAAAAGTATCACCAGCCCAGAGGGTTGGCTAAGTGTTATGGGTCTACACTGGCTTAAGGAAGGCGAGAATAGAATTGGTTCTGGATTAAGTAATGACATTGTATTACCAGATTATATGGGTGATTACATTGCAAGTATTTATATGGACAATGGCGCTTTAAAATTCAGAGCATACGGTGAGTCATTTTTAGGTGAAGGTGATCAGCCAGATTCAGACGGTACTATCTATCATGATGGCTCTGATAAGCCAACAGTTCTCCATGCTAAATCCTTAGTTATGTATGTCCTTAAGCGAGGTGACAGATATGGCTTACGTATTAAGAATACATTAGCCGATGCCAGATTCGCATTGAAGGATATTCCTGATTTTGAGCCGAATGCAGATTTAATAAGGACTGCCAAAGTAGTTCCAGTATTAGAACCTACAGAAATGAATGTAGCAAGCGTTATAGGTTCTGATATAAATTATAAGGTAAGAGCTTATTTACATTTTAATTATCAAGGAAAGCCATTCCAATTAACGGCTTTTGATGGTGGGCCGGATTATTATTTTGTTTTATTCAAAGATGAATCGGCAGGAGATAGTACCTATGGAGCTGGAAGATTTATAGATGTAAAGCGTCCTGCTCAAGATAGTATCTACACGATATTAGACTTTAATAGAGCTTATAATCCTCCGTGTGCATTTACAGATTTTGCTACATGTCCATTGCCACCGAAAGAGAATTATCTACCTTTTACTGTTTTAGCTGGCGAAAAAATAATTGAAAGTCATTAATAATCGACCCATTTTGGGTAATTTACCGTCTAAACTATAATCGCTACAAACTTAAATCCCTTAACAGAGTAGAGATTTACATACGTTTTCGCTGATCCTCATTGCTTTAATAGATTATTTTGATGTGCTTTAATTAATTGATTTTCACTTGATTAATGAAGTATTTATTTGAACTAACTCACGCCTAATCAGTATCATGGATAACAAAAAAAGACAAGACGATTATTTAGTATTATCAGATTACAGTGGACATCCGAAATCTGAAAAAAACTCTGATTTTACAATATTTGTGAAGGATGGAGAACATTATTTCGCAATGTTAGATAAAAATGGAGACGTTGCATTCAGAAGTGAAGGATACAAATCTGAAGCTTCTCGTGATAACGGAATAGAGTCTGTCATCAAGAATAGAACTATAGAAGAGAGGTATTCTATATCTGAAGCATTTAATAAATTTTTTGTTTCTCTCAAGGCAGGAAATAACCAAGAAATTGCTAAGTCTGGTGTAATAAATTCTAAGGCTGAAGCTGAAGCTTACATTTTATTTCTTTTAGGAAAATCTAAAACTTATGGTAAAGCTGTAAAGTCCGCAGCGTCAGTAGGTGCCGCTGCAGTGACAGGCAAGATTATAAGTGTCAAGAGAAATCAGATCGGAGAAACGCGAAATGTTATAAGCGAGACCCGAAATCAGATCGGAGAGACACGTAATCTTATCGGAGAAAATAGAAGACAAATAGGCGAGACAAGAAATCTTGTAAATACGAATAAGAAAGTAACTAAATATGCTGGAGCTGGAGCAGTTGCTGCATTAGGGGCTATGTCGTTTGCTGGCATGTCACAGATAAGCACTGGAGGTCCTGAGAAGATAAAAGAAAAGGCACCTGCGAAAGTAGGTGGATGGTGGCCTTTGCTTTTATTCCTATTACCATTGTTATTATTTCTTATACCGATACCGGTAGCAGTACCTCCTGCAGCTATTGCATGGAAAGCTATACCTATCGTAGTGCCAGCTAAGAAGTGTGATTGTGATGCACTTACACATCCTATATTTAAGATACCTAATGAAGAGCCGCCTAAGTCAACTTTCATTTTAGGTCGAGCACCAGAGTATGGTAATTCTCATGGATTAACGACGGTGCAGTTCTATAATAAATTGAAGAAAGCCTATGAAGGTAGCTCTATGGAGAAAAGATTTTTAGATGGTATATTCAAGCAGATGGGATATGAGAATGGATTCAAAGATGCGACTGCGGACTTGTTTACAGAAGTTACAATCCCTCAAGGTATCAATGCAAACTTAGGAACAAAAGTAACACATAAAACCGTGTATAGAAAAATGGAGACTAAAGGAAAAGATAGAGAAGCGTTCAGAATTAAGGCGGCTAATTACTGTGATTTTCACTTTATGAAAACTTGTGGTAACCACATGTACTATAGAGAAAATTGTAAGCTTAGTTCATAAGTCTATAATTAATAAATTATAAAAATGAAGCCGCTGCAATTAATTTGCAGCGGCTTTTTTAATGTCTTATTCGCTTCTTTTAAAAATCTATATCGCTAATCTTCGCAGTTCACTTTTGAAGATGCTTTTAAGATTCTCTGATGCATCCATGATCATCATAAGATCATCTGGAAATGGTAGAGGGTGACGCTTAAGTCTATTGCGATTCTGATCACATAATGCTCTTCTATCTCCTCGGAATTGGCTTGCATAGTCTGTGAATATCGCCTCTACTTCTATCGGTCTTGATTGTAATAACTCTCCGTTAATATTGTCTTTGTATTTGAGCACACCGACAACTCTTGCAGCTTTTTCTCTCTGTAATTCTGTAACATATGCAGTAATGATTCTGATTTTATCTACTTTGATTTTTTCGCCAGTAGTATCTATTACGAAGCTACCGTCATCATTCTTCAGATACTCCCAACCGTCTTTTATTTCCTTAGAGTCATTAACTTCTCTTATAAATTCTCGCTCAGGACTTACATCGATATCTGTGAGAAGTAGTGTAGCAGTATAGTCATAAGTTGTCTCATTGTTTCTATTAAGATGGAAAGTTTTCCAGAGACTATTAAGTTCTCTTACAGTTATGCTTCTAACTTTTTCTTCAAATCTTTGAGGCACTACAGTATTAGAATTATTGATCATATCAACAAGAATTCTCACCTTCCCAGCTTCTATAGATTGCTCTATGAGAGAATTAGATTCTTTGTAATTAGCGATTCTTTTATCGGCTTTAATGAAACTCTCGTAGGCGTTTCTGGCATATCTTTTATTGCCAGAAGTACTTAGTAATTCTAAAGATCTTAATCCTTCATTGTAGTGAAAGTCAGCAGCTCCTTTATTCGCTTTTTCTTTTATAATATTTGTCTTTACAAAATTGAATTGTGCCTCGTATCCATTCTTACTTATAAGTGGTAAGTGAGGTTCTATTCTGCTCTGCCTTCTTTCTATGACTGTCGCGATACTATATATCTCATCCCAATTATCAGGCCTTGCGTTGCCATTGAGATAATCGATTTTATTCATATCTCTTTTAGTGATTTTGGCGAAAGCTTCCTCTAAGCCTTTAACGTGCTTTGTTTTTTTGTTTTTCTTACCAGCAAGTTTTTCTGTTGCGAATATTATAGCTTCGTCATACTCTCCGCGATCTACCATCTTTTCGATAGACCTACAGCTTGTAATAAGTAAGAATAGTCCTAAGGTGTAGAGTACATTTTTCATAAGCTAAGTTTTAGATGGTTAGTTAATCATTTCTTTCATTTGTAGTTATGATGCATCATTGACTCCATTTGTTACTTAGGTCACATAGTTTAAGGTCCTATTAACTTTGTTCTTAATAGTGAGTTATGACCAGTCGTACACTTACTGGTATTGAATAATAAAAAGATGAGATTGGCCACAGGCAGATTGCCCTGTGTGTAATTAATTTCTGAATAAAGGTTAAGAGTATTGCCTTACTTGCTAAGTCCCAATGATGGCTTATCCTTCAGCTCATGATATTGTAATGCACAAGCGATACAAATTTTTAATTCTTTGGTAGGGATCTTATCATCGAGTTTGAACATAATGGCTCTATGATTTTCATAACTGAATAGATCACCATAGACTTCTTTGAAAGTTAGGACAAGTTTACTGGTGCACTTGAAGTAGATCGCATATTGATCTGGATTTTTACTTTTCCAATCTATCCTTATCGTACTTCCTTGTTTGGTAATATAACTTGGTTCGCCCCACTTGAGAGTTTCTTCTATTTCAGTTATGGAGTCTATCTCTGATGCAGTATCAAGAATGAGTTGTCGAAGGACTACAATTTTATTTCTTATAATTGGGGAATAGGAGTTGAGCTTAGGTTTGACTTTAGGATCTTGATTTATTACTAATTCGCTCATTGCTAAAAATAAAAAAATCTATAAGATATACTTGGTCTCATCGTAGAAAATGTAAGCCAAAAGATATACAACAGTAATTATCTTATGAGTTCTCTTTATCAAATTCTGCTGTGAGTTTGTCTATATTTTTTATAGCAGAATAATTTCTCTTTATTTCAAATCTTGTAAATTCCTGATCCGCTTTAAATCCGATACCTATGCTGGTATCACCGACTGATGGCTGATTTATCTTGACAAGTTTAGATGTGTAGATTTCTTCTGAGTCTTCATCCCAGATTAGTTCGTCGGTGAGTAGTTCGTCATTTTGTTTGTTATAAAGTTCGACATTTGTCTGGACGAATATTTTCTTTTCAGTCTGCTTTCGTAGTGCATAGTCTGCTTTCATCCAACTGCTGACATTGCGATTGCTATCGAGGAACTCTACGACTAAGCCATCAGGAAATTCATCGTAAGTTTCTCCAGCATCCGTGTATCTTTTAAGCGTAGGACTTTTGATTATAACTCTGACTTTTGCAGAGTCACTGTAGAGCATTTCTACATTCTTAGCAATCTCAATAGACAGGCTATCTTTAGTTCTATATTTTTTGATGTCGAGCTTATCATTGTTGCATGATAGGGCCGAGAAAGTTGTCACTAAGAATAGGATGTAAAGTTTCATATTATATCACTGCATTATCTCATGAGTGTAACATCACCAGAATAGATTATAACCACATCATCTATAAATCTGATACTCGCCGTCCATGCATATACTCCAGGCTCAGCATCACCTTCAAACAGGCCATCGCAAGTCCCGACTATTCCATCCCAAGCCCGATCAAAATCATTAGGCTCAACTTCGGTACAAGTATAGATCAGGCTGCCCCACCTATCATAGACATTAAATTCTTCTATAGCTTCTGCTTGCCTTCCTAATCCTAATACGAAGGAGCTATTGTTGTCGTTAGTCGTGGGTGTTATAACGTTAGGGAAGTAGAGAGGTCTTATAATATTAGTTGTCACTGTAACAACATCCTGCATACTACATCCAGAAGCATCTGTGACAGTGAAAGTATATTCTGTTGTCCCAGGAGAAATAACCTCAGGACTAAGACAATCAGTACAGCTGAGTCCATCAGGAGGAGTCCATTCTATAATATCTCCAGGATTCATAGGACTATAGCTTGCATTAAGTTGTCCTGAGAATCCTAAGTCGACGGTAAGATCGAGACCAGCATCTGGGAAGATAGGATCTGGCTCTTCTATTATTAATTGAATAGAATCTATACAACCTTTAATATCTTGTACTCTTATATCGTAGGTGCCTGGATCTAAAGAGTTGTAATTAGTATTAGGTATGAATTCACTTCCGTTAATGCTGAAGTTATATTCTGGAGCTCCCATTACACCCTCTACGAAAATAGCACCATCCCCAGTATCAAAACAACTAAGATCTGCTGAGCTACCCGCTATAGCTAAAGTAGAAGTATCAGCACAGCAAGCTGCGATATCTATATCTAAAATTTTAGTAACGATACATCCTCTTGTCGACTCTACGGTGAGAGCAATACTTTTACTACCAAATGATTCATACATGATATCATGTGGTCCTTCTCCAGAGGCATTCTGCGGCTCTGCACCTACACCGAAATTCCAAGCATAATTAACGATAGGATCTGTCAAGGAACTCGAGTTATTACTTATTTCTATTCTTTTGTCACATTCGAATGCTTCTAATGCAAATAGATCAAAGTCTGGTGTTGGACCTAAGAAGGTACCTGTTCCTCCAAAATCTACAGAAAAGCCTAATCCTGATCTCGTAAAGTTCATCACTACTAATGCATAAGACTTATTGGCTTCCATTTGTACTGCTTCTGCAAAGTTGTTGTTGCCAGCTTGGCAACCAGCATTTTCCTCGATATCACTGTCTCCTAATTGTAATCCAGTAGGACCATTACATATCTGCCATGTCGGAAATGGATCTGTATTGCCATTAGAGCCATTAGCACCAGAGGCCATACATCTAATCATTTCTTTATTGTCACAATCATTAATACCTCCTGGCAATTCGAACAAGGCAAAATCTATATCATCGGATTCAATGCCTGGTATATAGTTATTAGGTGTTAGTGTAAATGTTAGACTACCGGCATCTTCACATGTCCACTTATACCACACAGAATTGAATTCTGATGATAGACACGAGTCTGTAAATGCATCAAGTTCAGATGTATTTTGACCAGCTGATGTAATACTTTCTACGGTAAACGGAGTTTTATCACATAATACTACAGCACGGTTACAATCAGATTCTGGGGAAGGCGGTGCAACAAAGTCATTGATACATAACTTGAATGTACCAGCAGTACTCGCTCCAGATTCTACATATAGATAATACCGTTGACCTATTGTTAAGTCTTGTGTTGTAAACTCATCTTCAAATTGAGCTCTCCCTGGAGAACAATCTATGAACGTTAAGTTATCGCAACTACCTGTGAATAGTGCCAACTTAGGATCTTCTAATGTTCCTATAGCTGCACCACTAAATACTTGAATAAGAACAGCCGGTTCTGTAGGCACAAAAGAGAACCAGATACCATTTACATTATTTATAAAACAATTATTGGTAAATGGAGGATCAGGGTTAGCTTCAAGATTAGAGAACGCCTGATCACCAGAACAATATTGATCGATAGAGGGTATATTGATGGCACTTAAGCAATCATCGTTGCTGTTCTGAGCAGATAGATATGTGCCTGTCAATAGGGATATTATTACTAATAGATACTTCATATGGTATAAAAACAACGTTACCAGATCAATAAAAGTTGGAAATTCTGTGGTCGAATAACAATAAAATTGATTGTAATATTATTAGTTTTCGACTATAAGTCGTCATTTAGGATTTATTTAATTGATTTGCGTGCTTTTCAAGACGTATTAACCCAATTTAAAACAAGAAGTATATGTTATACATAGTCCCAACGCCCATTGGGAATCTGGAGGATATTACATTACGAGCACTGAGAATTCTGGCTGAGGTTGATCTCATACTCGCAGAAGATACTCGTACATCAGGAAAACTTCTAAGCCATTATGAGATAACAACTCACATGCAATCTTTCCATACCCATAATGAGCATAAGAAGATCGACTATGTGATAGAACAGTTGAAGTCTGGTAAGAAGATAGCGCTGATAAGCGATGCTGGTACACCTGGTATATCAGATCCAGGGTTTCTGTTATCCAGAGCATGTGTAGAGGCGGATATAGACATGACCTGCCTTCCTGGCGCAACAGCTTTGATTCCAGCTCTCGTAATGTCAGGAATCCCATGTGACAAGTTTTATTTTGAGGGGTTCTTACCTCAGAAGAAAGGGAAGAAAACAAGGATAGAGTATCTTCTGAGTCTGCCTGTAAGTTTTGCATTCTATGAATCACCCTTCAGAGTACTTAAGACATTAGAGATGATACAACTTCTCAGCGATCAGGATCGAAAGGTCTCTATATGCAGAGAGATATCTAAAATGTATGAAGAATCGGTGACGTTACCACTGTCAGAAATGATTGTTTTCTTAAAAGGGAAAACTCAAATCAAAGGAGAATTTGTAATAGTTGTAGAGGGTAATAAAGATAAATAGCACTTTACGTGAGCTAACATATTAACTTAACTTATAATGTCAATGACTTTATAAGCTAATTTATAAGTCAAGCTATATTAATATGCTTTATTTAGGGCGGTCATACGGCAAAATTTGATTAAAATTGCCCTCTGTTACAAGCCTACCTTACAGTAGACGGTAATATAAATCCATGCAACTAAATACTCATATACAAGCGTCGGTCAAATAATGTCAGAAGCAAAACCAAATCATATAGTCATGGTTGTCGCAGACAGCCTTAGATATGACTCCGTATACAAAGGCGATGGTCTTGGCGTGCCATATATGGAAAAAGTTGCGACCCAATTTACAAATGCAAGCTCACCAGCTTGCTGGACATTACCTGCTACATCGAGTATGTTTACAGGTCAGCTTCCTCATGAGCATCAAGCGACGACGCAGACCCGTATGCTTAACAAGGACTCTGTTACACTAGCAGAAATTCTAAAAGAAAAAGGATACCATACATATCAGATCACATCTAATGTAGCGACGACTGAGATTTTTGGATTAGAGCGAGGATTTGATCAAGTACTAAGGACTTGGGATCTTGCAGAACAGAAAGGATTAAAAATCTCGCAACTGTTCATCTTATTAGGAAAACATAGAATCAGAAAAAAATTATTCTCTAAAGATGCTGTATCTGATAAGTTATCAGAAGATCTTAGAGCAGGCAGTGTCTGGTTTAGAAGTTTTTATAAGCTCATGTTTGATCACGCAACCGATATAGTAAAAGGACATGAAGCCAAAGGCGAGAAAGCTTTTGTATTTCTGAATTTAATGGAGACACATTTTCCTTATCACATCGATACAGAATTCAAATTATCGAGTGGTAATCCTATTAAGAAGTTGTCTGAATTGATGACATTATTCAGCATTATTAATCAAACGTTTCTTACTAAAGAAAAATCTTCAATTCCGGAAGAAGATAAACTGGCAACGATAAAAAGTCGGCAAAGTACAAGTTGGGATATGATAAGAACCGCCTTAGATGAGTTCATTAGATCTATGCATGAAGACAAGGATAATCTTGTTGTATTTACATCTGATCATGGCGAGAATTTCGGAGATCAAGATTGGGTATATCATTTCTCTAATGTCACAGATGCATGCACTAGAGTACCTATATTCTGGTTAGATAATAATAGAGTAGATCCAGGTATCAGAGATCATAAGACGAGCTCGCGATTATTGTTTCACTCTATCGCTAAGAAAGTAGGATACAATAAACTTAATGGTCAGGATATCTTCGATAATAATGTCTATAATATTCCGATATCGCAAAGTTACTGGTATAACCATCATGGTAAGACGCTTGATAAATTTAAGTACAACCAATTCTGCTTTCATTATGATGGTATGAGATATCTCAATAGGAATGGCAACTGGGGAGCTGCAGCAACTACAGAATACGGCAATGGTCAAAACGAACAATTATTTGAAAATCTCCCTAAAGGCATAAATCCTATAGAAGAGATCATCGACGATAATGAGGCGCAAGAATATCTTAGACGACATCTCTCACAATTTCTTGCTTTTGAGAGGGGGATAGATTCTTAACATAACTTCAATTTTGTAATTAATATTTTTCTAACTATTTATAAAACATTCCAGATCCTTCTTAATATCATCTATCATCCTTTATTGATCAATTATGAATATGAAGACTACATACACCATATCACTTATGATGCTTCTGATAATGTCATCTTGTGTAAGACCAGATCCTAATAAGAATACTCAAGGACAAGATGAGTTAAAATCACTTGAGATAGAAGGTAAGATCGATCAGGACAAAATGTCTTATCATGATATAATCTATGTACCAATCTATTCTGATATCTATATTGATTTTCAGAATCAGTCAGCATTACTTGCGGCTACACTGAGCATTAGAAACACAAGTTTTTCTGATTCACTTTTTCTTACTAAGATTGATTACTATAATACAGCAGGACTTAAAGTACGTAGTTATTTAGATAAGACTATCAGCTTACCGCCAATGGGTACAGTTAACTATGTTATAGAGAAAGATGATGACACTGGTGGCCCTGGAGCTAATTTTATAGTAGAATTAAATGCCAAAGAGAGTAACGTCAGACCTCTTATACAAGCGGTAATGATAGGAGAGAATGGTAATAAAGGATTTTCTTTTGCTACAGATGGATATTCATTACTAAACTAAAGAAATGATATAAAATCCAATCCATTCAAGTCTCAGTTGCCGTATAATTAATAAATTTGTTTTTTTGTGATTTGGATTGATGTAATATCGATCTTAAATTATTTATTCTTAGCGAGTCATGATAAAGAATTTCAAAACCCTCTGCTACCTACTTATTGTATTTTCACAATACAACCTTGCTGGTCAGAACGTAACTGGCACCATCAGAGATACAGATTATAAGCCAGTAATAGATGCCCACATTATTAATCTTCAAAACAAAAGCCATGTACATACTGATGAGAACGGATGGTTTGAGTTAGTAGGTGTATCTGTAGGTGACTCCTTAAAGATATCATACGTAGGCTTTCAATCGCAGAATATTATTCTCAATTATACTGACCAGACTTTAGACATAATACTTAAGTCGAAGCCTATTTCCCTTAATGCAGTTGTGATCCAGCCCAGATTGGATGCCCTTAATGTCTTATCTAAACTGGACCTACAATCTAATCCTGTGACATCATCACAAGAGGTACTGATGCAAGTGCCAGGACTCTTCATAGGACAACATGCTGGAGGCGGCAAAGCAGAACAGATATTTCTTAGAGGATTTGATATTGATCATGGTACTGATATCGCAATCACTGTAGATGGACTTCCTGTTAATATGGTATCTCATGCACACGGGCAGGGTTATGCAGACCTTCACTTCCTTATTCCAGAGACAATCGATAATATAGATTTCGGCAAAGGTCCATATTACAGCTCACTTGGTAATCTTAATACTGCGGGCTATATAAATTTTAATACTAAAGATGCACTTGATAATAATGTACTAAAGTTGGAGTATGGACAATTCGGGACTCAGCGATTATTGGGTATGATAGATTTTAGTGGCTCTGAGGATAGTAAGGTTAGTAGTTATGTGGCGACTGAGTTTCTTAGTACTGATGGACCATTCGAGAGTTCTCAGAATTTCAGCAGGATTAATATAATGGGGAAGGTCAAAGGCCGTATATCCTCAAGGGAAAATGTAGGATTGACGCTGTCACACTTTACAAGCGATTGGGATGCATCAGGACAGATACCTCAAAGAGCAGTCGATAGTGGACTTATAAGCAGATTTGGAGCTATTGATGACACAGAAGGTGGCGTTACAAGTCGAAGTAATATATTATTTGATCATCAAAAATTCTTCAGTAACAATTCCTATATAACAAATAAGCTTTTTTATTCTCGCTATGCATTTGAGTTGTATTCTAATTTCACATTCTTTCTTGAAGATCCAGTCAATGGAGATCAGATTAGGCAAAAAGAATCAAGAGATATTTTTGGATTACAGAGTGCTTACACGTATGGGTTTGATCTCGGAAGTTGGGACGGAAAGATAGAAGGAGGTATTCAGTTGAGATCAGATAGAGTAGCTGATAATGAATTATCGCGGACACTTAATAGAAGAACGACATTAGAAAATATACAATTGGGTGATGTCATAGAGACAAATATAGGCAGCTACGTAGATGGTCAATTTAATTACGAGAATTGGACATTTAATACAGGATTAAGGATCGATCATTTTGATTTTCAATATGAGAATGCACTTAGTGTAGCTTACTCTAAAGAAGTAGTGACTAAATCTATCATCAGCCCTAAGTTGAATGTTTTATATAATTATTCTAATGATCTTCAAGTTTATGCTAAGGCTGGAAAAGGATTTCATTCTAATGATACTCGGGTTGTCGTTGCAGAAGATGGTCCAGAGATATTACCTGCAGCATATGGTGCTGACTTCGGATTCATATGGAAGCCCTTACCTAATATGCTTATTAATACAGCCTATTGGTACCTCTATTCTGAGCAAGAGTTTGTCTACGTTGGAGATGCTGGGATTGTGGAGCCCAGTGGACAAGCTGTACGACATGGTATAGACTTAAGTATACGATATCAGCCTTGGTCTTGGTTATTCTGGAATCTCAACGCTAATATCACCGACCCAAGATCATCAGAAGAAGAGAGTGGCAATGATTTTATACCATTAGCACCGAGAGCCACATTACTTTCTGGATTACAGATTAATAGTGGTAGCGGATTTTATGGAGGTGTAAATGTCAGGCATATAGGAGATAGGCCTGCTAATGAGGATAATACAATAGTAGCAGTAGGCTACACGATATATAGTATGAATGTAGGATATGAGACGCGTAAGTTTGATTTCGGTATCCAGATTGACAATCTATTTAACAGTGAATGGAATGAGACACAATTTGCTACAGAATCAAGATTAGCGAATGAACTGTCATCCACGGAAGAGATCCATTTTACTCCAGGTACACCATTTTTTCTCAAGGGCTCTATAGAATACAAGTTTTAGAATCGACTTGATTGTATAAAATTATAGTTGAAACCCCCATTATAACTCACATCAGAGAGCCACTTTAACTATTTTATATTTTTCACTTATAAAGGAACTTATTAATAAATAATTACCTTTATAAGATTGGAAACAAGGATTAAAGAAGTTTTTAATCTTGAAACCACATTTTTTTTAAATTTTAATTTACATTTATTATGAACATTTTTGTTGCAAAGTTAAACTTTGACACTCGCGAGTCCTCTTTACAAGATGCTTTCTCACAATACGGAGAAGTAGAGTCTGTAAAAATTATCATGGACAAATTTACTGGAAGATCTAAAGGCTTCGGCTTTGTAGAAATGCCAAACGAAGAAGAAGGATCAAGCGCTATTAATGGCCTTAACGATTCTCAATTAGATGGTAGAACTATCGTTGTTAAGAAATCAGAGCCGAGAGAAAGAAGAGATGACAACCGTGGTGGCGGAGGCGGAGGCTTCAACCGAAGATATTAGAATATAATTTTAGTATTTTATATAAGTCCCGATGTTAATCGGGACTTTTTTTATGCCCCTATTTATTCTTCTTCAGATATCCCTTGCTTAGCTTGAGATTCCGACACCCCAGAAAATACTTTATTAAACTTAGCTGGTAATGTAGCTTCGACCTCTATAAGCTGATCAATGATCGGATGCTGGAATTTTAATCGAGTCGCATGCAGATATAGTCCATTACCTCGAGACTGTAGTCCTTCCTTAAAATATGTACTATCACCTAATAATGGATTACCGATTCCATGCATGTGTATGCGTAATTGGTGACGGCGACCAGTTACAGGATAGAGTTCTACAAGATTTAGCTCATCATACTTTTCAGACGGTATCTTCTTAATTAATTTGTAATCTGTAATCGCTGATTTTTTGAGAATAGAAGAATCTATATGATCAGACTCTTTCTTCATTTTTCCTATTGTGATTGCAGTATAAGTTTTATGTATTTCTCTATTTTCGAAAAGACGATTTAGTGCCGTTACACATTTGCTTGTTTTTCCTATTATGAGCAGTCCGCTTGTAGGAAAATCTAATCTATGTGCAGGATGAGGCCTCACAAGTGCATCTGCTTCAGCACTTGGCTGCAGTAGGGTGGGTAGTGCATTTTCTACAGTTCTTAATTTATTGCCGCTGACGATAATTCCTGGAGGCTTGTTGATGATAGCTAAGTGATCATCTTCATAGACGACCTCCATATCTATATCTATTTTTGGCTTTCTGAGTTCAGCTTTTGACTCAAGTAGAACGATATCTTCGCCTCCACTGATGTATTTACTACTGCGACCTATAGTGCCATTAACCTGTACACGTCTTCTTGCTATGGCTTTTTTTATACCTTTTCTTGTACTTACAGCATTGAATACTCCAGGTAAGTAATCTGACAAGCGTTGAGGTTTGTCAAGTTTGGGGACTTTATGTGATTCTAATTTCTTCATCAGAATGTGAAGGTATCTCTTTTTTATTTCTCATGATTAAGGAAACTCTTATTACTAACATACTGTTAAAATAATCGTACAGGGTCTTTATATTAATTGATTACCTTGTGCTAACTTAAAAATTAGAGACTATATTGAACAATTTATAGCCTTTGAGGCTAAGTTTAATATATATTTTATTTACGAAATCCAATCCATGGGAAGGTCACAAGAGACATACAACAAAAAAGAAAGAGAAAAGAAAAAGCAAAAAAAGAAAAAGGAGAAGGCTGAACGAAGAGAACAGCGTAAACTTGATATAGAGGAAGGTAAGAACAGACCACCACAGTTCATGTACCTTGATGAAGATGGTAATCTTGTCGAGACGCCACCAGATCCGTTAAAGAAGAAAGCTGTAATTAAATTAGAGGATATAGAAATTAGTATTCCTAAGCAGGATAAAGATGATACCCAAGATCACAGAAGAATAGGTATTGTCAAATTTTTCAACAGAGAGAAAGGTTATGGATTTATTAATGAAAAAGGCTCTCACGAAAGTGTCTTTGTTCATATGGATGGATTAATAGACCAGATCAAAGAAAATGATAAAGTTATCTTCGAGGTAAGAAGAGGTCCTAAAGGCCTCATCGCTGAAGGTGTAAAAATATATGTAGCACCTCCACCTAAGCCCGTAGCACCGCCGCCGCCAGCTGAAGGTGAAGAAAAAACTGTCGCCGAAGATGAAGCCAAAGATGCTGAATCTGAAGAATCTAAAACAGAAGAATAAATAAATTTAATGGAGAGCTTTATAATTAAGGTTCTCCATTTTTTATTAAGAATATGCTCTTATCATAAAGACGATCCAAGGCGCCTCGTATTATAATTACTTATAGATTAACTCTTAAGTTGAGTTATTATATTATGTTTGATATAAGATGACAACAATCAGTGTATTCGATATATTTAAGATAGGAGTAGGACCGTCAAGTTCTCATACATTAGGTCCATGGAATGCAGCAAGGCAGTTTCTTACTGCCATATCTGACATACAGTACGATAGAATAGAAGTCACACTATATGGATCTCTGTCTAAGACAGGGAAGGGGCACTCTACAGATATAGCTGTTGTGTTAGGCTTATTAGATTATGATCCAAAGACGATCAACACACAGAAAATAGATGGTATTATTCAATCTGTGAGAGATAATCAATCCTTAGAAATCTGTGGTAAGAAGATAGTTTTTGATATTGCCACACACATTATCTTTAGTGGACAGACTAAAAAGGCTCACCCTAACACGATAGTATTTAAAGCATATAAAGGATCCAGATCGACAGTGCAAGAAACCTACTTTTCTGTCGGTGGAGGATTTATAGAAAAGCAAGGCGAGATCATAAATCTTACAGATCATAAAGTTTTTCCCTACGAGATACATAATGGGAAGGATGTCATCCATTGTGTGCAAAAAACAGGGCTATCGATAGCTAATCTTGTATATGAAAATGAGAAGGCACTCCGATCATCAGAAGAAGTTTTAGATAAGATCAATATCATATATGATACAATGCAAGAGTGTGCCTATAGAGGATGCCAGACCGATGGCATTCTACCTGGCGGACTTCATGTCAAGAGGAGAGCACATAAACTCTGCAATGATTTATTAGAAGATAAAAAATATGATTCTTTTGAGGAATGGAAGCAGTTAATAGTATCTGCTCCAAGACCGTTTAATTACATTAACAAATGGATAAGTTGTTTTGCATTAGCTATTAATGAAGAGAATGCAGCTATGGGAAGAGTTGTCACTTCTCCAACTAATGGGGCTGCAGGTGTTGTTCCAGCAGTACTTATGTACTACGATTATTTCTGTAGAGAGACAGAAGAAAATGATGCATATAAATTTATACTCACAGCGGGATTAATAGGGAGCTTGTTTAAGCAAGGTGCCACTATATCTGCGGCGGTAGGTGGGTGCCAAGCAGAGATAGGAGTCTCATCTGCTATGGCTGCAGCAGGACTGACAGAAGTCCTTGGCGGTACACCAGAGCAAGTATTGATGGCTGCGGAGATAGCTATGGAGCACCACTTAGGATTGACGTGTGATCCCATAGGTGGGCTTGTACAGATCCCTTGTATCGAAAGGAATACCATGGGAGCTATGAAAGCCATAACGGCAAGTAACTTGGCTCTTGTAAGTAACCCTGATGATGCTAAGGTAGATTTTGATACCGTAGTGAAAACTATGAAGGATACAGCAGAAGCTATGAATCATAAGTATAAAGAGACTTCTGAGGGTGGACTGGCGTATAACTTGCCAGTGATTATTCCAGAATGCTAACCTTCTCCACCTCCATCATAACCACCGCCACCACCTCGACTTGGTCTTTTCTTCTTTTGGTTGATTCTATAACTAGCAGTAATGGTCGTCACCCTACTTCTCCATTGGAATTCATATCTATCAGCAAATTCCTCAAGTAAAGAAACACCATTTCTTTTTCGTGAATTCAATAAATCTCTTACACTTAGAGTAACAGTCATAGACTTCTTAAGAAAATCCTTACTCCATCCTATGTCTAATGAGCCCACAGCTTTTCGTGCACCTTGTGTAGATTCTCGAGGTCCTCTATAATTCATTCTTAGTTGGAGGTCTGATTCCCAGAAAGTAAATCTTGATGTCAACCTACCATTCCATGTTATATTATCTGTCTCATTAACTGATATATTGAACTCTTGATCAAAAGCATTTCGGCCAGCACTATACTCTCTTATAATTCTATAGTTTTCATAGACGGTATTTTTCACTGTTTCTGAATCGAGCTTTACTTGGTTTCTGAATACATTGATATTGGCGTCTAATCTGAGCCATTTTATTCCACTGTACGATCCTGATATATCTAATCCCATATCAGTTACCTCTCCTACATTGATCGGTAGTGTTAGCGTTGTAGAGTTCACGTTATTGATAATGACAATACGTTGTCTCGATGCATCTGTGATTCTATAGAATAGGCTGCTATTGAGGGATACATTATCCCATATTTTGAGTTGGCCAATCTCATAAGAATCTGTGTACTCAGGATTAAGGTTAGGATTGCCACTAAAGAAATTTCTATTATCTGAAAATGTAAAAAATGGATTTAGATCCCAGAATCTTGGTCTTTGTATTCTTCTGCTGTAACTCACCTGTACTGCGGTCGACTCATTAAAGTTATAACTTAGGAAACCACTTGGAAATAGATCATTATAACTCCTCTTGTTGATCCCTCCTTCAGATGCTTCTAATAATTGAGTATTTATTTTTGATAATTCAGTTCTCAGCCCAAGTTGGTAACTGAACTTACTGAAGGTATTACCATATATTGCATAGGCCGCATGGACATCTTCATCGTAGACGAAGTTGTTATTAAGTCCTTGTATAGGAAAGAAATTTTGTCCATTTTGCTCTTCTACTAAGAAGTCATTAGCAATCTGACGCAGAGAGCTTCTTAGACCTAATTCATACTTATGATCCTTGCCTAATGGATGTACATAGTCTAACTGAACTAACCAATTGGTTTCGCTTTCATCATTATTGGATTTTTGGTTAGGCGCAATGTTAGTTGGATCAATATTAAATAGGTTTTGAGTTGTAAATTCTGAAGATTCAACTTCTGATTTTTCTGTAAATTGGACTATGGCATTTAGATTATGTTCTCTTGATCCAAATTCTTTCCTATAGTTAAGACTATACTCTAAGTTTTTCTCATCCTCTTTTTCCTTGTCTGTTCTTTCGTCAATGTTATACAATGGATTATTCTCGGAATTAAAATCTGAGATTCCTACTTTCTTAAGATCGGCTAAGCTGTTTTGCCAGAGAGGATTTGTTGAGAATAGATTTTGCGGACCTATGTAATCTTCGTAATTAATTGTTGTCAGATTGTTTTCGTCAGACCTTCTGTATAGGAAAGCTGCAGTTACCTGTTCTTTTTCCGTAAGGAAATAGTCTGCGCCAAATCTTATACTATTAGATAAGCTTCGCCTATCCTGTTGCCTATTTTGAATGGATAATTGTCTTAGATCATTATTAAGAGAATCAATAAGTTTCTGATCTTGAATTCTAAATCCGCCTCCGGGATTCACTCTATATCTAATTCCATAATTCAGAAACCAATTTAGTTTGCCTTTTCTATAGTTGACATTAGCTGATCCTCCAAGTGTTTCTGGATATCCAGTCGTTAGATCAAATGATCCATTGAATCCACTGCTTTCATTTTTCTTAAGTATGATGTTAATGATTCCAGCCATTCCTGCAGCTTCGTAACGGGAAGAAGGATTAGTTATTACTTCCACTCTTTCTATCATATTGGCTGGAATATTTCTGAGACCATTACTATTTTCCATTCCGGCCATTCCTGAAGGCCTACCATCTATTAATATTTTGACTCCTTGGCTTCCTCTCAGACTTACTTGACCTTCTATATCTACAGTGATTGATGGAACATTGTCTAAGATGTCCTCAGCAGATCCGCCTCGATTAGCTAGATCTTTTCCTACAGTAAATATTCTCTTATCCAAAGCAAATGAAGTTTCACTTCTTTCTGATACGATTTCTATATCATTAAGAAAATTACTTTCTTGGCTTAACTCAATGCTACCTATGTCCACTTGTCTTTGTGTGCCGTCAAAAATTATATTAATGAAATTAGCCTGATATGATATGAATTCCGTTTTGATTATATATTCTCCAGGAGGTATCGATAATTCTATTCTACCATCTAAGTCAGAGAGTCCACCAGTTACAATACTTGAATCCTGAATGGTAAGAATTGATACTGTAGCAAATTCCATAGGCGTCTTTGTCACCTCATCTACGATTAATCCTATTAATCTGACATCTTTATTTTTTTTGCTTTTATTTGGATTATCTGATTGGCTTATAGCCATTCCGATAGAGAAAAGAAGGACCGTTACAGTAAAGACTATGTTTTTCATAATGTATCTATAAGATAAATATCTTCATCTAAGAACAGCTATTGTAGCAGCTCTCATCAATTCACATACAATTAACATATCTTGTGGTAATAAGTTACAGCAAGATTTTGTTAAGTTACATAGGTTACCTTAATATAGGTGGTATCTCTTACAGTCAAAACTATACTTGTATCTTTATGAAGATGATTCATTCGACAATTTTAGCACTATTCGTAATTATTATAGCTGTACCGGTTATAGGTCAGGACGCATATTCTAAATTGGGTGTAAGTCAGAAATATATCATAGAACGCGTCAATCTTTTAAGAGAGAATGGTTGTCGTTGTGATGGTAAGCGTATGAAGCCTGTGCAGTCTGTAACATGGAATGATACATTAGAGTTGAGTGCATATAACCATGCCAAAGAAATGCAAGATTATAATTATTTTGGTCATCATTCTGTAATAGGAGAGGACATAGGGGATAGGCTTGATAGGTTAGGATATAAGTGGCAGTATGTTGGAGAAAATCTTGCAGTAGGACAGAAGACTTTTGACGAAGCTATGAAGGATTGGATAGAAAGTGGCTCTCATTGTAGAATGCTCATGAATCCTGATATGAAAGAAATAGGCTTGGCCAAATACGGAAAATATTGGGTTCAGCATTTTGGGAGATTAATGCCACCAAGGACAAGACGGACTAAGGTGACATACACAGAAGGACAATAGTATCGTGCAGTCTATCATTCATCTTATAAAATACTTGATCATATTACTCGCTGTATTGACATCGGCAAGTTTGTTATCACAAGATACCCTTAAGACCCAAGATAAAATCCAAGTCGAAAATTCAGACCGGTCCATAACGCTGAATACTGAAAAGCAACAGCAGCAACTCTTAGGGAATGTACGCCTTACTCATGATAGTATATTTATGTTCTGTGATTCTGCTTGGATACAAGATGATCACCTAGAAGCAGTAGGAGATGTTATTATAATTCAGAATGATACGATTAATGCATTTTCTGATTCATTATACTATGATGGCAATTCTAAAATAGCCAAGCTATATAGAAATGTCGTTCTTAAAAATGGTGAGAAAGATCTATTCTCAAAAATTCTCGTGTACAATTTGGATACTAAGGTTGCTATGTTCAGTGATACAGCAACACTTAAGAGCAGAACTATGACGATGAGTAGCCTCAGAGGGATCTATAATGTAGATTCTAAGATGGCATTCTTCTATGATGAAGTATCTATCATTGATGATGATATGAAATTAAAATCTGATTCTATTAGGTATGATACAGATTTAGATAGAGCATATTTTCTTGGGCCTACCTATATTATCCAAGACAATAGAAAAATCTATTGTGAGGATGGCTTTTATGATACAGAAGCTGGTCGAGCATATTTCAGTGGTAATGCTAAGGTTACCGAAGATGATCTTGTAGCTACCGCTGAGAGTATGTATTATTCTCGTGATAGTAGTACGATTACTCTACAAGGTAATGGCTTAATTGTCGATAGTACAAGTACAACAAAAGGAGAAGAAATTATTATAAATAATAAGACTGATGATGTCAGAATCATAGGTAATGGGTCATATGTTGATGGCGAGCAGAGCATCTCTGGTCCTGAAATTAATTTTAACAAGAAGAATAAGAATATAGAACTGTATGGTCGTAGCCGCGTGACTCATGATAATGGATTCATGGATGGTGACACGATTCTGTACGATGATCTCAATAGTCAGGGAGTGGCAGTGGGTAATATAGAATTTGTAGATACAGTAGAACAGAGAATCATCCTGAGTGATAAACTAAATTATAACGAATCTATAGCTTACTATAAAGCTTCTAAAGGGAAGCTAAGACCACTCTATAAGCAAACAGTAGAAGATGACACTCTCTTCTTAAGTGCAGATACCTTGTTTAACTATACACTTGGAGATACGGCTAAGGTTATACAGGCCGTAGGGGATGTAAGGATATATAAGTCTGACTTTCAGGCTGTATGTGACTCGCTATATTATTCAGATATAGACTCTGTATTCAGCTTGTTTAAGAATCCTATATCTTGGTCTGATACAACTCAGATTACAGGTGATACGCTTAGTCTCATTATGAAAGATGATCAAGTTTCAGAGATAATTGCAGAAGGTAACGCGATGATAATAACCGAAGATGCACCTGAATATTACAATCAGATTAAGGGTAGATTTATTCATTCTTTTTTGGATAGTAATGAATTGAAAAAAATGATAGTACGCGGTAATTCAGAATCTATATATCTTGTGAAAGATGAGGAAGAGGCCTATGTCGGTGCTAACAAAACTTTGTGTAGTAATATGATATTTAACTTTAAAGCAAAAGAGTTAGATTACATAGATTTTCTGACTCAGCCGAGTAATACTATGGTCCCGATGTCTAAGGCAACTGAAGCTAATCTTAAGTTAGCTGGATTTATATGGCACAATGAAAGGCGTCCAGTAGAGAAAGGACAACTCAGAATTGTCAGGAATAGAAAAGATGAGGCACCAGAATTACAGCAAGATGAGTTTAGCGAGGAGGTCAATAAAGTGATGGATATGGGTGCTAAAAATTCTCAAAAAACCAATAAATTAGCAGGACAAAAGAAAAAGGGTAAGTGAGAAAATTATTATTTATAATCCAATTATTTATATCTCTGTGTGTAACAGCTCAAGAAAATACAGATGAGATTTTTCATAAAGCTAATAAGCATTATGCTAATGAACAGTACAACGAAGCACTATCTGACTATAAGAGTCTCTTAGAAGAAGGAATTGCGTCGAGCGAACTCTATTATAACATCGGCAATGCTCAGTATAAAATGGGTAATATCGGTAAAGCAATTCTGTATTATGAGAAAGCAAAATTACTTGATCCTAATAATAAATCTATTACAACTAATCTAAATATTGCGAGAGAGAAGGTAGACTCGGATATTCTTGAGATTCCTGATTTTCTACCTTTACGATTGTGGAGAAGTATGGCAAAAACTTTATCCCCTGGAATATGGATTTTAGTACAAGTCCTGATGGGTGGTATTTTTTTATATGGGATTTTTTTATTCTACAATCGATCTGATAAATCTCTAAAACTTAAAAGTATAGGTATCGCAGTGATTGGGTTATTGCTATTAATTGTAAGTTATGCTGCAGGGAAGACAGCACATAACTTGCTACATCTACACGACAAAGGTATTGTCATCGGAGCTACTACCATGTACTCTGCTCCTGATAGTCGATCTGAAGAAATAGAACCATTAGCTGATGGTATCAAAGTCAATATTATAGACAATATCGACGATTGGTATCAAATCGAATTAATGAATAAGAATAGTGGGTGGATAGAAATGAAAACTGTAGAGCGGATTTAATAAAGATCTTATCATCTTATCATCTTATCATTTTTCCATCTTAAATGTCCTATGTATTTAGCAGTTAGTTGGTTGTATAAAAGCTAATATAATCCACTCAATAATCCAAAATCGGAATATTTAGAAGTAAGAGAGTATTAATCCCAGAGGAATTGCATTCTTGTAGCTCTGCAAGAATTGCAGAGATTGGATTAAAATCAGATAGGCATGAGACCCCAGTATTATCTGCGTACAACCAATTGCTGAGTTATGGATGTAAATTTATATAATGCAATGAACTGAGCTTAAGCAGATTAGCAAAATCCTGATAATCCCTAATTTGCTTATTACTTTATGTGCATGTGATTATTCCATCTAATTAATCAATATCAAAATACAGGGCATAAAAAAAGCGACTTAATTTCTTAAGTCGCCTATCCAAATTATTTTGGTTTATTATTTTCCTTATTCTTCTTCGCTTGCAAATTTTCCACCATCAAGTTTATCTTGTAGAACTTTAAGTTCATCCCATTTGCCATCTCTTGCAAGAGCAGATTGCATAGGCCATGTTCCTGGATCATGCATCTGGTATCTTGGTCCAGCGTCAGATAAGATCTGCTTTAATCTATCTTGAGAAGCATCTGCAAGATCTGCAAAAGTTACAATGCCACCTGCAACAAGATGTTCAGCAATCTTAGGACCGATGCCTTCGATTTTCTTTAGCTGATCTGGCTTACCAGAAGCTGCTGGCTTAGGAGCCGCTGCTGGAGCTTCAGAAGTTGCCGCCGGAGCTGCAGGTGTTGTTGCTGGAGCTTCAGAAGTTGCTGCTGCTTTAGGTGCTGGCTTAGAATTCTTCATAGGTGCAACAGTTTCTGCTACACTATCCATAGGTATAATATTGACGTAAGTTCTACCTAATTTTTTCTTTTTGAACCCTACATGACCTTCTACTTTAGCATGTAAAGTAAAATCTCTACCCATGTATACGTTATCACCTGGGTGAAACTTAGTACCTCTTTGTCTGACGATAATATTACCGGCTTTAGCATATTGCCCACCAAATAATTTAACGCCGAGAAAATTCGGATTACTATCACGTCCGTTATCCGAACTACCAACTCCTTTTTTGTGTGCCATGATTTATAAGTTTATATAGATGTTATAACAGCTATTCTTAGCCTGCTATAGAATCAATTTTAATTTTTGAAAGATATTGTCTGTGACCATTCTTCACCTTATATCCTTTTCTTCTTTTCTTCTTAAAGACAATTACTTTATCCCCTTTAAGATGCTCTACAACCGTTGCTGAGACCTTAGCACCACTTAAGTTAGGTGCACCTACTGTTGTATTAGAACCGTCAGATGTCAGAAGTACATTGTCAAAGCTGACCTTACTGCCTTCTTCTGAGTCAAGTCTATGGACAAAATATTCTTTATTGGCCTCGACCTTCATTTGTTGTCCTAAAATCTCTACTATAGCAAACATGTGTGTAAATGTTAATTTTTAAAAATGGATTGCAAAGATATACTATTTAAAGACTATTTCAAATAGTATTTACACTTTCTAAACCTATGATATTCAGCTATTTTACTACAGATTGTCTGATAGTATGACAGTCTTCTTGATTTTTTTACCTTTTCGCTCTAGTGTTAGATTTACTTTCTTCCCTTTTCGTCTGATAAGTCTCTTGTATATCTGCTCCAAAGTAAAAAATTTGGTACTGAAAAAACCCATTTTCTTTATGATATCACCAGTTTGAATTCCTGCTTTTTCTGCAGGTGATCCTGTAAGCACTTCCTTGACAAAGAAATCACTTAGTTGTTGTCCAAAGGCATATATAACTAATCCACTTATGTCATAATCTATCGCTTTATTATATCTCCGTTTTGGTTTGAAATAAAGCTCCCCATCGACATAATTGATAATGATATTAAATCTCTGGAGTATAGGGTTGCCGATCAGCCCATCTCGAGGCACAATGTAATCATCTAAAGTATCCTTCTCGTAATATTGAAAATTTGTAAACAGATCTTCAAAAACGAATTCTTTATCCAAGCTGATCTTATCAGTCTTACCAATGTATCCTTTAATCTCACCTCCAAGTCCTCGTCCTAAGTTACCCACCATATAGTTCTCTGGTAGACTTATTTTAGATTCCTCACTAAGGAAAAGCAAGAAAGGTATACCTGCTCCCGTATCTACTAATATATCTGTATCTATGTCCTGTCCATCATTATTGATCGTGCAATTGATGTAAGGCTTATGGTTAATAAATGTAGATTCTAATTTTATGTAATCTGATTTAAGGACCTTATTGGGTAAGTTACGATTCAGTATGATTCTCTTCTTTTTATAGTCAATCTCTACATAAAGTCCCCTAAAGAATCTTGCTCCTAATATGCCGTCTATAGATTCTCCAGTTATCTCATCCAAATGCAGAAAATCTTCTTCTAAAACTATCAGATCTCTTTTGGCACTTATTGAATTTTCAAGTCTTACAGGTACGCCTCTTGTTATGTAAGCTAACATGGTTCTCTGTAGATCAGCACCAGCTATAAGAAGTGGCTCCTCATATTCAAAACCTAAGATATCTGTAATCTCTTTTTTTAATAGTATAATATGTTCTGCTCCCGTATCGAATATAAACTTAAGTGGAAGATTAGCTATACGTAAATTTAGAACAAGGAAATTATGCTTGTATTCAAACGGGATGACTACTGATTCCTTATCGCCTAATAATTCTAAGCCTAATACTTGGGATGCAGAAGTTTCTGCTTTTAAAAAACAGAGTAAGATGAGTAGGTATGGTAATAATTTTTGTAGCAGTGGTCTGATTTTTTTACAATCCTAAGTTATAGCATTTAAACATTAGAATGTCGGTTATATTATAATAGAATTAGTCAATATCTGCGTTAAAAATACTCGCTATAACGTGTGCCGCCCACGGCGGTAGCTACGGCTATGAGTCAGCCCACCCACTTTCGTGGTTCACTCTTATCGAGTATTGTCATACTCGACTAGTTAGTCTACGACGAAATCATTCATTCATGCCTTAATCTTAACAAATTCTCTTCTATAATCTTAACCGACATCTTAAAATTTAAATGGTATTATGTAGATTTTCTATCTATTATGAGTACAAAAAAAACCCAGTAGATAGTACCTACTGGGTTGTATTATTGATATCCTTAAGGATATAGTTATTTTACAATCGTTACTTCTATTCTTCTATTCTTAGCTTGACCCTCTTTAGTATCATTAGATGCAACTGGATTTGCAGCACCCATACCTTTAGTAGATATTCTGTTGCCTGCAATATTTTTACCCATTAATCTTGCCTTTACAGCATTAGCTCTTTGGTTAGATAGCTGCATGTTCTTAGCAGCATCTCCAGTACTATCAGTGTAGCCAGCAACATGTACCTTAACACCTGGATAGGCAGCAAGAATAGCTGCGAGATTATCTACCTCAACTCCTGTAGTACCATCTATCCTAGCAGATCCAGATGCGAATGTTAAGTTTTTAAAAGTAAACTTACCGTCACCTTTAAATCCACCATCAATGTATGCCATCATCTGACTTCCTGCAGAGTTAGCTCCAAATTTTATATTATCAAGAGCAGCTTTTCCAGCGGCATCGACTTTAGCAAAAGCAGATCCTACAGCATCACCTACTGCACCAGCAGCATCGCCTACTGCTCCTGCTGCATCTCCAGCCATATCTCCAGCTTTAGAAGCAGCGTCACCTACAGCGTCTGCTGCACCATCTGCAACGTCGCCTACAGCTCCTGCTGCATCACTTGCCATTTCTGTAGTTGCACTTGCTGCTTTATCTAAGATACCTGATTTCCATATGCCTAATCCAGCTAAGATAAGGATAAGAGGAATTAAGAATCTCATTATTCCACCGCCTGCAGCTTTACCTACATTAGCAACATCACCAGCAGCTCCACCAGCCATATTAGCCGCTCCGCCGACCATGCCTTTAGCACCTCCAAAAACTTTCTTACCTGCGTCGCCAGCAGCACCTGCAACATTACCCGCAGCTCCTACAGCATCACCAGCTATATTTTTAGCACCTCCAGCTATTCCTGATACTGCATCAAATCCTTTGCCTAAGAAACCAGCTCCTAACGAACTTAGTAATCCAGCTGGCATTGCAGATTTTACTGAAGACTTTTGTGTTCCTAAAAACTTACTAAGACCTACGGCATCTAATGCTTTTTCTTTTACTACTTTTCCGACCATACTTATAAGAAATGGTGCTGCCATCTTAATTAAAGAAGAAGTAGCACTTCCTTTAAGTCCTGAGAATCCTGCAACTTTATCTATCATACTACCAGTATTATTACCTAGTAATAGATTAAGTGATCCAGAACCTGAGTTCATGAGAGATGCTACATTACCAGCTCCACCGCTGAATAAGTCACCTATGTTATTAAGAATGCCAGTGTCAGCACCTTTTACCATGTCAAATAATTTGCCTGCATGGCTACTGTCTTCTGACTTAGAGATCATAGATCCTAAAAGTGCTGGAAATACACCATCCAAAGCTTTGCTAACGCCAGACTCTGGTTCACCTAAAAATTTAGATGCATTAGACGCTAAAGAACCAGAAACCTGGTCTTTAATCATATCGATTAAATTCATTGTTTGTAAAAATTTAAAGTTAGAAATTAGATATTTAGTTTTCGAATACAATTGGAAAGCAATTTTGCTCTCGTATTTTTTGTCTAAAGGCTATTTGGGAATGGCTTTGGATCAAGCAAAAGTAAGCTATAATGACTTATATAACAAAAACCTTAATAAGTATAACTTAGTTCCATGATCCAAATAAAATTTCGGATTTTATATTAAATGACTGATAATCAAATAGATAATTTGCAAATTAATCTTATTCGAGATTATATTATAACAACTTTTAGCACTGTAAAAGTTGATTCTATAAGGCAACAAGAACAATATCGAGTCTTTTCTCTTCTTTTTGAAACTATTACTAAGGAAGAATCTATAGAATTTTCTACGTTATTCTCCAGAATCGCATTTACAGCTATCAAGTATAACTTTCCGGGAAGGCTGATATATCAGTGTCATAAGTATCGGAGAATTCTTGAAAATAAAGATCAGTCTAATATTAGTGTAGAGAAACTATATGCATTAGGTAGATACCTAATATGTCAATGCCTATTTCACGTCTATAAAATTCCCATACCGAGAAATATTGAGTTGCCTACACTGGAAGAATCAGAGCCAGAGAAAATAGTTTCTGGTGTATTCCGAAGATCAGTAAGAGGTATAGCTTTAAGTATTGATGATAAGTGTAGGACCTTAGAATTTATACCAGAAGAGAAAGCCCATGTGAAGTATTTAGTTACAATTAAGGATGAACAGATCATAGCCCACTTCGGTAGATTAAAGCAGTATATACAATTCCCAATACATGTTAATCTTATAGATAGCCGCTTAAAGGATAATGTATATGAGACTACAGCTATCGTATTAGATCCAGATTTTCTTATAGGTGTAACGTCTATTTCTGAATGTTATGAAGCTACAGGTTATACATCACTTAAGTATCTCTCGCGGAAGCTTATTGCAGGTGATATGAGTGTGTATATGCTGATAGGTAATATAGTCAATAATTATCTTGATGAATTAATCAACGACCCAGAAGTCAAATTCGAATCTCTGCTCCAAGATACATTTAAGATATCGCCAGTGTTTTTCGCTGGTATGTCTAATCAGGATCTTACAGAATTGATATCTAAAGTCAAGCTACAATTCTATAATTTACAGAGAGTAGTCCAGAATGATCTCGCTCATTCTGGAATAGATAAAGAGCAATCTTATCTAGAGCCAAGTTTTTTTTCTAATGAATATGGTATACAAGGTCGTCTCGATCTGTATCACTATATCCCAGAGAAAGCGCAATCGGATATTGTAGAATTAAAAAGTGGTAAGCTCTTCAAAGCTAATTCTTATGGCCTTAATAATAATCACTATATACAGACTCTGATGTATGATCTCATCATAGAATCTGTATATCAAGGTAAGGTTAAGTCTAATAATTACATTCTATATTCTGCATTAGAAAAACAGAATCTCAGGTATGCGCCGAAGATAAGAAAGCAACAACTCGATGCTATAAATCTGAGAAATGAGATTATTGCATTAGAGCATATTCTGTCTCACTTGCATGAGGATACTTATAGAGAGTTTTTAGATTTTCTTGATCCTAAAAAATTAGATGAAAGCTTCCATTTTCTAAGGCGAGATGCAACTACATACTATAAAGCACTAAAGAACCTTGATGAACTCGAACTTACATTCTATACTCATTTTGTAGGATTTGTATCAAGAGAGTATCGCTTATCAAAGACAGGAGAACACGGCGTCCATAGGTCTAATGGATTGGCATCACTATGGTTAGATTCTCTCGAGGAGAAGCAAGAAAACTTTAGAGTATTATCTTTTCTTAAAATTTATGAAAACAACTCAGACACTAATGATCCGTGTATCATACTAAGTTACTCTGATCAGTCTAATAAGTTGTGTCGCTTTAGACCAGGTGATATTGTGATTTTTTATCCTCATAATGAAAAAGGGCATTCGGCACTAAGGAATCAAGTATTTAAAAGTACGATCATTGAGATATCCCAGAAGCATGTTACGATTAGATTAAGAGCTCGACAAAAAAACTTTGATGTATTCAGAAATAATGATCTGTGGCATCTTGAGGGAGATGTTCTAGATGGCGGATTTAATAAGCAACTACATGGGCTGTATCATTTTATAAATTCTAATAAGGATCGACGTTCTTTATTATTAGGTTTAAAGGCACCTGTTGTCCCTCATGAAGAGTCTGAGTACAATTATATTGGTCTCACCGATAATCAATTGTCTGTTATAAGAGCTGCGATAGTAAGTCCAGATTATTACTTAATATGGGGACCTCCTGGTACGGGTAAGACAAGTATTATTATACGGTCACTGCTGGATTATTATTATAATTACACTGAGCTTAATGTATTGTTATTAGCTTATACTAATAGGGCTGTAGATGAGATATGTAATGCTATATCAGAACCATTAAAAAATACATATATAAGAGTAGGTAGTAGATATTCTACACATCCAGATTATCAGAAACATCTGCTAAGTAATCTAACGCAGGAAGTAGAAAACCGAAAGCAGCTTCTTAAATTATTTGACAACAATAGAGTATTTGTTTCGACGGTATCATCTTATGTAGGCAAAGATGAAATCAAGAGGCTGAAGAAATTTGATGTAGTTATAGTGGATGAAGCATCACAACTATTAGAACCCATGATTATCGGCCTACTATCTAAGTCTACGAAATTTATACTCATAGGAGATCATAAGCAATTACCTGCTGTCGTAGCACAGTCAGATAAGAAAGCTTACACTAATAGTAAATTACTTAATGGTAAGTTAGGTATCAGCGATCTTAGGATTTCTCTATTTGAAAGACTCTACAAGCAATGTCAAAAATCAAAGTGGGAATGGGGTATCGGTGCATTGATGTTACAAGGAAGAATGCACCAAGACATATTAAAATATGTCAGCGAGCAATTTTACGAAAGTAAGCTTCATATCCTTCCTCATGTAAGAAGGCTGAGCGCCGAACCAAAGTTTAAACCTAAGACAGAAAAAGAAAAGCTTCTGATAGAAAATAGAATGCTATTTATCAATACTCCCATTGATATTAACATCTCAGAGAAGACGAATAGGAGAGAAGCGGATTTAGTGATTGATATCATCCTTTCATGGAAAAAGATTTATGATGATAATAACATGGTCTTTCACGATATGTCTATAGGCGTCATTACCCCTTTTAGATCACAGATAGCATTGATCAAGAAGCTACTGTCAGAATATTCATCCATCAACGCCATGGTAACCGTAGACACGATAGAGAGATATCAAGGTGGAGCGAGAGACATAATACTTTTCTCAATGGCCGTCAATCAAGCTGATGCGCTTGATCGTATGTCAAATGTATCAGACGAAGGTATTGACAGAAAACTCAACGTGGCATTGACGAGAGCTAAGGAGCATATTGTCATATTAGGGGCTAAGGAAGTTCTTTCACATAATAAGGACTATACGAACTTGATGGTGTCCTGTAATAATGTTAGCTTTGAAGTGTATTCAAAATCATTGTAAATAATAGAATAGGTGAAGGTATTGATGGTATGTCTGGGTAATATCTGTAGGTCTCCCATGGCTCACGGAATATTGTTAAGTGAAATAGATAAGCGCAACTTAGATTGGGAGGTAGATAGTGCTGGAACAAGTGCATTCCATCAAGGAGAAGCTCCCGACAAGAGAGCTATAGAGACTGCCAAAACTCACGAGATAGATATCAGTAATCAAAAATCAAGACAATTATTGTCTAAGGATCTAAAAAATTATGATGTCATAATCACGATGGATACTAATAATTACAACAATACCCTTAATCTCGCTGAGAGTCAGGCAGAAAAAGACAAAGTCAAGTTACTACTTAATTACTCTCATCCTGGGGAGAATAGGGCTGTCCCAGATCCTTATTATAGTGGAGGATTTGACTTCGTATATGCTTTAATTGAAGAAGCAGTAATTGCAATGGTAGATCTCCATACTAAGAATTAGTCTTGGATATAAAGTCTCTTCATATAATTGCGTATGGAATAGTACAAGGTGTAGGATTCAGATATTATACTAAGTTAGAAGCTGATAAGTATGACGTTTTCGGTACTGTAATGAATATGAAGGATAGCACTGTAGAGATATATGCTGAAGGAGAACAGTCTCAGTTGATTCAATTTTTAGCTTGGTGTCATGAAGGTCCAAGTTCTGCAAATGTAGAAAGGATTGAGTATAGCTATCAAGAAATTAAAGGCTACTCTGAATTTAAAATTATTCGTTAATCAGTCAAGTATTATTGTGAGTCATACAACAGAAAAACTCGCTTATATAGCTTTATCATCCATTATAGTTACAGGAATAGTATCATACATCTACATGCCAGATACTGTATGGGCAGGAGCTGGAATCACAGCCGCTGTAACAGGTATGGTCTCTATGGTCCATATCAAACTGCTTAATCCAAGTGAAGAAAACCAGATCGAATCAAGTCAGACGTGGCTGATGTTATCAGTGATTATAATCGGGATTGTTATTGTCATTTATAATAAGACCGCTGGGTACTCAGATTTCTATATAGGTATGGGCGCAGGCATATCGTTAGTAGCGGCATTGACATATTGTATTGTTCTATTTATCAGGTTTGAGCAGTCTGTGAGATAGAAGACCAGCTCCTTTTATATTAGAATGAAACTAAGTCAACCCAAGAACATACTCCTGAGCTAATGTAATACCACACTTTAATTAATAAGTATATGACGGAGTAATTATTCTACTTCTGCATCTAATCTTTCAACTATAGTCGCTATTTGGTTTTTAAATTCTGCATTTTCAGCATGAATTGCTGCTATATATTCTTGTATTGCTTGCGTTAAAATATGAACCTTGCCAATAGTATTAAGACTTAGAATTTCATAGTCACTGTATGTTGTTTCTATATCCTCTTGAGCATCATTAGTTGCAAAAGTATTTTTACTATATTTTAAATTATTGGGAAATAGCTTTTGTACTTGTTATGATGTAATATCTACTTGAGAACCTTGTTACAATCACAGATAAAAATATTAATTAAGTCCCTATTCGTTACATAGAGGTTTATAGATTAATGTTCATTATTAGTCTAGATAAGTAAATCGCCCATTAGGGTGATATTATTTATAACTAATTGATTGCTCCATATATTTTGCTTACAAATGATCCATTGAGGAAGCTGTCAGTATCGATTTGGCTTTGGAATACGGGTCCACTATATTTTCCAGATAATAATAACATTGCGGCTTCACATAGCGGCGCAGCAGTTGTTGTCTGTATAGCACGTAGTGTTTCTTTACCGACCTTAGAAGGGTAGACGTGTATACTTTTTTCTATAGCCCTAAGAACACCTTTATGATCTTTACCTTTCACTGATGCGAATACGATAACAACATCATCTTCCACAGACGGTACTAAGTCGAGCATTGTCTTATTAAGGTGTTCTATCTTGTCAGATCCAGCAGGTGTTTCTGATATAACTTTTCTTGCCCAGTCGTAATGTCCTGGAAATCTAAGTGTTTTATAATTTAAGTTTTTGACCTTACCTGCAAGAGCTACTGGTAGATCTGCAGCACCACCTGATGTGAAGTCGTCTTCATATTGTATACCTTCTATGATGATGGTCTCAGTAGCAGATAGAGAAGGTATTTTATTTGTTTCATAATTTTGTACGACAAGAGCATCTTCTACATATTCTGTTGCGACACCTATCGAGCTCCATGTAAAAGCATAGAAGTGAGGATCTCTCGCATGGCGAGATAAAGCACCTACTTTCATATCTATATTATCTACCTTGTCTACTTTATGTAATTCAGTAAATTTTTTAAACAAGTGATGCGCAATGATATTAATGTACCCTGGCGCTAATCCTGTCTGCAAAATAAATCCCATCTTAGACTTTTCAGCGATTTTAGTCACTTGATCTGTCTCAGCTACGTATTCTGTAAGATTAGCATAATGACAGTTATAATCATGAGCGTATTGAGCCATCCTAGGGGCTTGGCTTCCTGGTAGGCAGTCTAATATAATATCTGCTTGCTCTAATTTTGCTTTAAATGCATCCGTCATCCCTTCAGATGGAAGTAGAAAACCTTCTGCTTTCTTGGATTCAGAATTTTCGTTGACATATGTTGCTGCATCATTAGCAGCATCCTCATATCTGTCTCCAAGTAATATATGGGTCTCTATATCCTTGTTGCAAGCCAGTATCAGTCCCGTCGCTTGTCCTATTCCACCTGCTCCTGCTATGAGTATATTGTGTGATTTCATCCTATGATTTAGTTTATTTTATCAATAATTGGTCGAATATAAGATACTTTAGATCATATCTATAACAAACCTAAATCGATAACAAATAAGCAAAATAGAAGGCTAATGGATAGCGATGCTTGAAAGAATGGTAGCAAACATATTATAAAACATACATATATGTAATATGTTCATTTATAAGTAAAAATAAATTAAGATTTTAGTTAATATGTAAAATATAGCCTTATATTAGCGGTCGATTTAGATTTTCCAACTACCGATTTTTATATGTCCACCAAACGAAAAAAGAAAAGGACGAATAGTAAGGCTATTCGATTCTCTCTTAATGACGAACGTATCAGAAAGATATTGGGTGTAATACTCGTATTTTTTGCGCTATATCTTACTATAGCATTTGTCTCTTACTTTTTTAAGTGGGAGCACGACCAAGATAAGATATTGAAATTATCAGGTCATATCTTATTTGATCCTAATGTAAAGGTACAGAATTGGTTAGGCAGATTAGGTGCATTCACATCCCATATGTTTTTCTATTGGGGATTTGGTGTGTGTTCATTTGGTTTCGTATTCTTACTTGTAAGATTAGGAGCTGACCTTATAAGACAATCTTCATTGAAGGCTTTCGTCAATGTGTTCTTACATACATTTATAATCATGTCATTCTTTTCAGTTGTTTTAGAATTTGTATTTAGAAATTCTACATTCAGCTGGGGTGGGTTGATGGGGAGTTCTGTATGTGGATATCTGTCAAGTTTTCTTGGACAGATTGGATTAGTACTCTTTATGATTCTATTAGTGGCATCCGTATTTATATGGCTTGTTAATCCTTTGATACAATTAGATGGCCTCAATTTGGCCTATTCTTTAGATAATATTTCAATACCCAGATTTGAATTTATTTTTGGTAAGAACGACGATACGTCAGCGAGCGAATATCAACAACCTAAGAAGACAGAGAGAAAACGTAAAAGTTTGTTCGGAGACCTTGATGGGTCCATGCCAAAAACCGACGGAGTTACGGAAGCTTCAGCAGATAGTGATTCTATCGAACTGAAGCTTCCTGATTCTACTATTCCTCAGAAAGCAAAATCAAAAAAGAAACAGGATCCGGAAGAGTACTTTCAGAAATTGCAATTAGATGTAGCAGAGGCGGTACCTACACCTGCTCCTGTAGATGATGGTCCAGTGCCAGTGGTAGATAAGAATAAGGCCTTAGGTCCTGATATGGACAGTGATGCACTATACGTTACAGAGGATAATCAAGATGACTTCGAGCCATATGATCCTACTAAAGAATTATCAAGATATGAGTTTCCAGGTTTTGATCATCTATTAGACTATGATACTACAGTCGCATCGATAGATAGGCAAGAGCTAGAAGAAAATAAAAATCAGATCGTCAAGACACTTCTTAATTATAACATTAAGATCACTAAGATAAAGGCTACAATCGGCCCTACTGTTACCTTATATGAAATCATCCCAGCACCAGGAGTCAAGATATCATCAATCAAAAAATTAGAAGATGATATCGCATTAAGTCTTGCAGCATTAGGTATCAGAATTATTGCGCCTATACCAGGTAAGGGTACAGTAGGTATCGAGGTTCCTAATAAGAATAAGCAGATTGTATCATTCAAAGATGTCGCAGCTTCGGATAAATTTAAGAATTGTAAGATGGATCTTCCTATAGTATTAGGTAAGACAATATCCAACGAGATATTCGTAGCAGATCTCGCTAAGATGCCCCACTTGCTCATAGCCGGTGCTACTGGTCAAGGTAAGTCAGTAGGTATCAATACAGTCTTGATGTCATTACTATATAAGAAGCATCCGTCACAAGTCAAGCTCGTGATGATCGATCCTAAGAAAGTGGAATTATTCCCTTATTCTTATCTTGACAAGCATTTCTTAGGTTATCTTCCAGATAGTGATGAGCCTATTGTCACAGATACTAAGAAAGTTATCCAGACGCTTAATTCTCTTACTGTAGAAATGGACGATAGGTATGACCTTCTTAAGAAGGCCAGAGCAAGAAACCTCAAGGAGTATAACGAAAAATTTATAGCAAGAAAAATTAGTCCAAAAGATGGGCATAAGTTCTTACCATTCATTGTTTTAGTTATTGATGAGTTTGCAGATCTTATAATGACTGCAGGTAAGGAAATAGAAATTCCAATTGCAAGATTAGCACAACTGGCAAGAGCCATCGGAATACACTTAATTATAGCGACACAACGTCCTTCTGTTAAGATTATCACAGGTATGATTAAGGCGAATTTCCCAGCAAGAATTGCATTTAAAGTAACATCACAGATAGATAGTAGAACGATATTAGATTCTAAAGGTGCAGAGCAACTTATAGGAAAAGGAGATATGCTCTTATCCGTCGGTAGTGATATCGTTAGATTACAATGTGCATTCGTAGATACACCAGAAGTAGAAGCGGTAATTAAGCATATTTCTGATCAGAAGGGATTTGCAGAGCCATACCATCTTCCAGAAGTTGCAGACGAGAATAGTGAGATGGGTGGATCTAATCTTAAGTGGTCAGACCTCGATCCTATGTTCGAAGAAGCAACGAGACTCATCGTCTCAAGCCAGCATGGATCTACATCATCGATACAGCGCAAGCTTCAGTTAGGATATAACAGAGCCGGTCGTATTATGGATCAGATGGAATCGTTAGGTATCGTAGGAGAAGCTAATGGATCTAAGCCAAGACAAGTCTTATTTACAAGTGAGATGGAGTTGGTGCATTATCTTGAGCATCTGAAGAGTGGGAAAAGCTAAGACAGAAAAAATATATTATTATAAATGAAGAACCTGCTCATGAGTGGGTTCTTTTTTTTATTGAGCAATGTTCATCGCTCTTTGAAGTCTGCGACTTCAAAATAATATCGATATTAATTCTTGAAATATTGATCCGAATTTTCAAACTTCAGACAACGGGAGGATGGACAGGTGTGACTTCAAAGTAATTACAATAGATTATCTCATGAATAATCATCTGAAGTTTCCAACTAAAGATAACGAAGAATATTAAAATGTAGCAATAAGCAAACCATTGAGTGTGCCTACCGATTTAATAACATCTTATTCATTATTTTCAGGAATTTGATTTTGCTCTATCTGAATCTCCTCTCCCTTATCTTTAAGCGCATCCATTGTCTCTATCATTCTATCCCAGAATTCGCTAAATATAGGCTTAAGTGTAGAAGCTGCACTCTTAGTTAATTCTGGGAGTGGTTCTAACATCGGCAATGTAAATGAAGCAGATCTCTGTTCTTCTGATAGTAATTCTGCTTTATTAATAAAGAATACGACAAAGCTTATTATGATGGCATAGAATAATCCCAGGAGAGCACCACCGAGAATTTTATTTAATATCCCAATATTGAGTGCTTCGAAGAGATGCTCAAGTTTATTTCCTAAAAATCTTATGAGCAGCATAACGAGAAAAAAAGTGAGGACAAATCCTATTACATTGGTTATAGCAATGTTGATAGATAATACACTTTGGAGCATGTCTATGACAATAGGAGAGAGCTTCATAGCAGCTATGATGCCTATAATCAGTGATAAGGTAGCGAATACAGTCTTGATCAATCCTTTAGAGAATCCTTGATAAAAACCGTAAGCGACTATTAATACTGTTATAATATCTATGATCATTTGTCGTATTTAAATGTTAATAAAACATATCGGGGCACTAATCAAATAGTGTTGTGGATTATTGAAGTAGTAAATATTATATATTTTTAAGTTATTATTGAATTTGACACATAATCAAAATCACTTGAGTACCATTTTTAGATTCTTAATTACACTCCTTTTGCTGACCTCTATGATAGATTTATCAGCAAGGGAAATCATGTCCAGTAGGCTTGATTCATTGCCTACAGTCTTTATGATAGGGGAGAATGAAGCAGAATATGAAGATCTTGTATCTACTTGTAATGACCCACTACTAAGTGTATGTAATGATTCTATGGA
>Ga0209185_1000369_pt1 | contig 55851 bp, 38 predicted proteins | sample SidtaG_2_FD_187425 | JGI IMG/M metagenome (GOLD analysis project Ga0209185, IMG submission 187425) | Marine algal microbial communities from Sidmouth, United Kingdom - Sidmouth_Asex2 metaG (SPAdes) (version 2) | ecosystem: Host-associated > Algae > Red algae > Unclassified | place: Sidmouth... | reverse complement strand
TCCATATAAATAAAACACTAATTAATAATCCGTTCTAATCCGTTCTAATCCGTTCTAATCCGTTCTAATCCGTTCTAATCCGTTCTAATCCGTTCTAATCCGTTCTAATCCGTTCTAATCCGTTCTATCTCGGTTAGGATAAAAGACGGCTGCGGACAACGGGAAGGGAACTACTACTACAAGCCAACAACATTTCGATACCACAACACTATAAGTATGACACGTAATACGTCATGCTAATAGATTTGTATATTTATTTCTTAACTATAAACCATATTGATAATGGAGAAAAATTCCTATGCCCGTGAACCACCTCGAATAGACAAACAAACACCTATCAAAAAAATACCGTGCCTTTCTCGGATAGGAGAATGACACGGTGAGTAAGCCAAGCAGTCCGGCTTTGAGGAGGACTACATTTTAACTTATTTGACTATAAATTTACGATAACTATGAAAATATTACAAGTTATTACAGTAACATTTTTAACACTACTTTTGTGCAATTCATGCCAAAAGAACGATGTGGCGAATACCCCTATACTAACACAAGTAAAACCAACCGTAAAAGACGGACGCTTAAACTTCACTTCAAAAGATGAATTGAAGCAGTACTATCTTGATATAGAGAGTGCTATGAAAGAATCCGAGGATAAGGAAGCAGTATTGAAATCGTTTGAGAGCCAGTACGATTATGTACCTTTGAGAACTGTTAGAGTCACTCCGAATAGCATTAACTTGAGAAATGATGACGAGTATTTTACACTTGAAGAAATCTTGTTAGATTTAGAGTTTGACTTCATTGGTGATGAAATTCAGAAAAGTCTATTGAGTGAGTATTACGAAGTAGGTATTGCATCAGATGTTTACGTATTTATGAACGGCGACCAAACGTTTACTCTACAGCAAGACAATACTGCTGCAATAAACGCACTTAGAGAAGTCGATAAAAAAAGTACAGAAATTCCCGTAGATTTTCTGGACAGACATAGTGACGTTGAGTATAACTCTCCAAGTAAGCATTACGGACAATCTGAGAGAGCTGTCTATGGACCTAGCCCTAGTGCTATTTATTATCGATATTTTTTTAGTGGTACATTTAATAATGCAGATTGCCTTTTGTATGACAAAGACTTTGCTGCAACCGTAAAAGAAATTGAGATGGATGATAATGGTACGCCTAATAATAGTAGTGATGACATTGAACTAAATAGGGTAGACTATAGTGGAGATTTTCTATTTTCATTTGGAGATGGTACAAGTCAATCTTTCAACAATACTACTAACCCTTCAGTAACTCATACATACGGAAGTACAGGCACTTTTCAGGCAGTAATATCTGTTACTTATGTTGACAGATATGGGAATACTCAATATGACGAAGAAACGAAGAATGTTCTCATTAATTCAGTTTGCCAAGAAGATGATTTTCATGTTGGCGAATGGACAACTTCTACTCCAACAGGAACATCTACCGCACATGGAGATGTGGCAATAGCCACCAAGTTATGGTTCAATAGAAATTTCTGGGGTACACATTTAGGTAGTTTTACCAAATCCTATAGATGGGATTCTTCTAGAGCTAAATGGCGAAAAGAAAGAGCTGATATTGAGGTTGAAATATGGGGATCGTTGAGAGACGACAACTGTGTCACACAATGGAGCAATCAGGATGATGATTTTGATGCAAATTCTTGTTGGGTAGATGCAAAAATGCACTGTGTCTTTAATTATAATAAAAGAGATATTGCCGATGAAGACATATATTCACAGCATACAGCAAACTTCGATAATGGAATCATCTTAGAAGATGATTTGATATTGAGACCTTGCGAATAACTAACGCTATTTAATCACAACACTACTGCGAATTCCAGTTTCGCAGTAGTGTTAAATGACAAAAAAATGCAATATAAAAAATCAATATTCAATTTAATCTTATTACTAATTATTTGTTTCATTTCATCAGAAATAAATGCACAAAAGGGTAATTTGGAGGCACACCTCATTTTCTCTCCTATCGGTACAGCAGTAAAAGGCAATAAATTTAGAACTTCCGGTGATAATTTTATGACGGTCAGAAACTTCGAGCAAAACATCTATGAAATTGGAGGTGGAATAAGATTTTATCATAAGAAAAACTTTGGATACGAATTTAGAACCGCATTAAAGAATTACCATTTTTCTTATGCACTTGAATCTCCGGCACTTGAACTGCCTTTCCATACACCACTTTATACCTCTGTCATTGATATTGATTTGAATTTGCTTGGTTTTGAATTTGGATTATTTTATCAATACCAAAAATTCACAACTAAACTTGACATCGAATTTAATCATCCTTATCGAATAGAAGGTATCGGACCCAAACGACACCCTTATGATGAAAACTCTCCACGCATTCTGACTAATTTAACTCGTGAGCATTATGAGACATTAGATATTCTTATTGCAGGTATTTTTGTTGAAGAAAAATTTTCAATGATTAATGAAATGTATGCATACGTAATACCCAAATTAGCAGTAGAATATAGTATTAATAAGCATTTTGATTTATATAGCAGTTGTAAGTTTAAGTTACATTCCCAACATGCTTTTCATACTTTTGCTGCAAGTTATATAGATGGAGTAAAAGGCACCTCCGAAAGTCAAATCATCAAAGTTTACGAAAATTTTCTCTCTTTTCATATTGGAATGAGGTATAATCTACAGTTATTGAAACGAGACTAATGCTTACTTTTTCGCTTCGGCAAAACTCCAAATTCTTACATCAACTTGATAATAAATCAATGCAATATAAAAAATCAATATTAAACTTAATCTTATTACTAATTATTTGTTTCATTTCATCAGAAATAAATGCACAAAAAGGTAATTTAGAGGCACACCTCATTTTCTCTCCTTTAGGTAGAGCAGTAAAAGGCAATAAATTTAAAACTTCCGGTGATAATTTTATGACGGTCAGAAACTTCGAGCAAAACATCTATGAAATTGGAGGTGGAATAAGATTTTATCATAAGAAAAACTTTGGATATGAATTTAGAACCGCATTAAAAAATTACCAATTTTCTTATACACTTGACGCTCCACTTGACGTGCCTTTCCCTAGGACACTTTATACCTCTGTCGTTGACATTGATTTGAATTTGCTTGGTTTTGAATTTGGATTATTTTACCGATACCGAAAATTCACAACTAAATTTGACATCGAATTTAATCATCCTTATCGAATAGAAGGTATCGGACCCAAACGACTCCCTTATGATAAAAACACTCCGCCCATTCTGACTAATTTTGGAAGTGAGGGTTCGCTGCCAAGTATTATTGTTACAGAAGCATTTTCAATAGCTGACGAAAGCTACGCATATATTATCCCAAAATTGACAATGGAATACAGCATCAGTAAGCGCCTTGATTTATATAGCAGTTGTAAGTTTAAGCTGCATGCCCAAACTCCTTTTCATACTTTTGATGCAAATTATAGAGATGAAGAGAATATTTATGAAAGCCAAATCATCAAAGTTTATGAAAATTTTCTCTCTTTTCATATTGGAATGAGGTATAATCTACAGTTATTGAAACGAGACTAATCCTTAGTGAAAAGATACCATTTCTATAGAATAGAAAAAGGTCGCACTCACGCGCGACCTTTTCAAAATATATTTTAACACAAAAAAATGATTCCTCGTCTATCGACTAGCATTCATCGACAATAAAAACTCATCATTATCTTTTGTGCCTTTCATGTTATTTCTCATAAATCGCATGGCTTCTTCTGGATTCATATCGGCGAGTTGATTACGGATAATCCACATGCGCGAAATGGTATCTTTATCAAGCAATAAATCTTCGCGGCGTGTACTCGACTTCGTGAGGTCGATAGCCGGATAGAGGCGTTTGTTGGCGAGTGTGCGCTCCAATTGAAGCTCCATGTTACCAGTACCTTTAAACTCCTCGAAGATAACGTTATCCATCTTAGAACCCGTCTCGGTAAGTGCCGTAGCGATGATGGTCAATGAACCACCATTTTCGATATTACGTGCTGCACCGAAAAATTGCTTTGGTTTGTGTAGTGCGTTGGCTTCGACACCACCCGAAAGTACCTTACCACTCGCTGGCGCGACTGTGTTGTGCGCTCGTGCAAGACGTGTGATAGAATCCAGCAAGATGATAACATCGTGACCACACTCTACCAATCGTTTGGCTTTTTCCAAAACGACATTCGAGACGCGGACGTGACGCTCGGCAGGCTCATCAAAAGTCGAAGAAACCACCTCTGCATTTACACTACGCTGCATATCTGTCACCTCCTCCGGGCGTTCATCCACCAACAAAATTAATAAATAACACTCTGGGTGATTACGTGCGATAGAGTTCGCTATATCTTTCAGTAAGAAGGTCTTACCTGTTTTGGGTTGTGCTACGATAAGTCCACGCTGCCCCTTACCAATCGGCGCAAACATATCTATAAAACGATTGGAGTACAACTCCGAACCAGACGATAAATCCAATCTTTCGTCAGGGAAAAGCGGCGTAAGGTAGTCGAAAGGAACACGGTCACGGGCTTCTTGAGGTGCGCGTCCGTTGATGAAAGCGACTTTGAGCAATGCAAAATACTTCTCTCCTTCTTTCGGCGGACGAATCGCTCCTTGAACAGTATCACCAGTACGCAATCCAAAAAGTTTGATTTGCGAAGGCGAAACATAAATATCATCAGGCGAAGTCAGGTAATTATAATCAGCCGAGCGCAAAAATCCGTAGCCATCGGGCATCATTTCGAGCACACCGTCCCCTTCTATTACACCATCAAAGTCAATATTGAAGGAGACTTTATCGTCGTCGTCTCTTCTATTTTTATCGCTTTTTCTGTCTTTGCTATCTCTGTCCTTGTCGCGGTCGTATCTGTCAGAACGCTCTGCTCTATCCGAACGCTCTGGTCTATCTGCTACACTTTTCTTTGGTCGCTCTACCACAGGTTTTTCGACAAACTTCTCCGCAGGTGCTTCTTTTTTGACTGCTGATTTTTCTGCCACTACTTCTGCCACAGGCTCAGGGGTTCTTTGTTTTTTAGCTGGCTTTTTGTCTTCGCTTTCTTTCGGCTTGCGTTTTCTGACACGCGGTTTTTCAGCCTCGCTTTTTACTCTTGGTGCTTTGGCTACTTTGGGCTTCGCTGTCGCGCTACCGCCCGCAATTGCCTGATAATCAAGGATTTTGTATATCAGGTCTTGTTTAGTTAATTTTTTGTATGATTTGATTTCCAGTTTTTCTGCAATTTCGCGCAGCTCTGGAACAAGCATTTCATTCAACTGAAGTATATCGTACATGCTATATTTTTTTTATTTTTTTTAATGAGTATTTTGGTGAGTTTTATGAATTTGAAAATTTATTATGCAATTCTTATACCTGACAACAATTCGTCGTCAACAAGAAAAACATATCAAGTTTATTGAAAAATTCAATTCGCAAAATAGATGTCGTTTGGAACGGAAATTTGACATTGGAATGTCGAAATGAACTATTAGGAGATAACGTATAAGTGAGTGTCACACTGAAAAGAGTGTTATCGACGAAATTATACGAACTTCACTAGGAAAAGTTTTGAAAATTTTGTATAGAATAAATATTAAGTTATGATTAACGGGACACTGTCCAGGAAATAATGAGGTTCTTATCAATACAACAGGGGAAATATTATATTGCAACAGAGAGCTAAAAAACGGATATTCTCATATCTAACGGCAAAGTTACATTTAAATTTTATAAATCAAATACTATCTTTGCAAAAAAATAATAAAAAATAGAACTGAATAATTGTTAGATTGTGTAATTTCTTTTTAGTTTTTGCTTCGCAAAAAGTCTAATACAACAGTATTTTGAGAGTACACTATTAGGAACGAGGCGTAAATAAATTAAGTTTTTTGACGCAGTTATTTTTTTCTTTTCCGAGGCATGAAAACCGCGCATAGCCAAGTTACGCAAGGATTTTCATAACGAAGAAAAAGAGAAAAGAACAAGTCAAAATCTGAATTTATTTTTGCATCGTTCCTTAGATAATGAACGATTATCACTACAAAAACGTATATTCTTTTTTCCGTAAGAGCATGTTTAAATTTTTTCAAACTGATAATCAATCCCGATAGCTATCAGGATTGGTTTTCAGGCAGAAAAAATTTAAACATGCTCTAAGATACAACTTATTTTTATTTTAATCAAGTTTTAGGAGTTACGGGTTGCGGGTTACGAGTTACGAGTTATAAAAATCATTACGATATTGACAAACTCGCAACTCGTAACCCGTAACTCGAAACCCGCAACTCGCACGATATGTTAACAGTCAGCTACATCAGAGAAAACACCGCCCTTATGAAAGAACGCCTTGCCAAGCGAGGGTTTAAATTGATGGACAAAATCGACGAAGCTATCAGTCTCGACGATACTCGCAAATCGACGCAGAACGAACTCGACCAACTTTTGGCTGAAAATAATAAAGCATCAAAAGAAATCGGCAACCTATTTAAGCAAGGCAAACGGGACGAAGCCACTGGCATACAACAAAAAGTAGCTGCCAATAAGGAAAGCATCAAAACCTTGCAGACAACGATGGACGGCACTAAAAGCGCACTCAACGAAATCCTCTACCTTATTCCGAATGTACCGCATGAAAGCGTTCCTGCCGGACAAACGGAGGAAGATAATGAGGTCTTCAAACTCGGCTACGAAACCTTGCCCGAACTCGACGATAATGCGAAAAAACCGCATTGGGAATTGGCGAAAAAATACGACATCATCGACTTTGAGACGGGCGTAAAAATTACGGGCGCAGGTTTTCCTTTGTTCAAACGAAAGGGCGCACAGCTCAAACGCGGACTCATCAATTTTTTCCTTTACGAAGCCTCAGAAGCGGGTTATATGGAAGTGATGCCGCCGCACCTGGTCAATGAAAAATCTGCCTTCGGCACAGGGCAACTCCCTGATAAAGAGGGGCAAATGTATCACACTCGACAGCCGAAAGAGGATGGCTTTGTAGATGATTTTTACCTCATTCCTACCGCAGAAGTTCCGGTGACGAATATTTATCGCGACGAAATCGTGAATGAAGCTGATTTTCCGATTCGGATGTGCGCCCATACGCCTTGTTTTCGCCGCGAGGTCGGTTCTTATGGAAAAGATGTGCGCGGACTCAATCGCGTTCATCAATTTGATAAGGTAGAAGTCGTACAAATCGCGCATCCAGACAAATCGTATGATACGCTGCATGAAATGCTCGCACACGTAGAAGGTTTGCTTCAGAAATTGGAATTGCCGTATCGAATTTTACGTCTGTGTGGTGGTGATTTGGGCTTTACATCTGCCCTGACTTACGATTTTGAGGTCTATTCTGCGGCGCAACAAAAGTGGTTGGAGGTGAGTTCTGTTTCTAATTTCGAAACCTTCCAAGCCAATCGCCTCAAGCTACGTTTCCGCAACAGCGATGGCAAAATGCAACTCGCACACACGCTCAACGGTAGCGCACTCGCACTCGCACGTATCGTCGCTTGTTTGTTGGAAAATCATCAGACCGCAGACGGCATTCGTATTCCGGACGCTTTGCAGGCGTACACGCGATTTGATATGATTGACTGATATAAAAGGTCTTGATAGTCCATAGTCTCTATGGTCGGAAGTATTCCTATGGTCTATGGACTATCGGCTATGGTCTATCAACTATCGACTCTTCATTAATTGTAATCCTCAATTTCGGCAGAAAAATCTGCATTAGTAAGTGAAAAGACTAAACTAAACGATACTTTAAATCGTCATAATTCACTGAAAGTGAATTATTTGTTTAAACTTAAACTTAAACTTACGCTTAAACTTGTACTTCCACTTACTAAGAGAAGACGAAAAAAATAATCTACCCGTTTGAATTGTTCTTTTTCTTATATGTTTCACTAAATTTTCCTTACGTAGCCCAGCTATGCACGTCAAATTTAGCCAAACATATAAAAAAAATAACGGCTTCATTTGGGGTAGATTATTTTCTTCCTCTTCCCTAACCTCAAATTCGCCTGCCGACTCTCCTTGTTAGGTAGGATTTTCAAAAGAGTCAAAATAATTTTTTAAAAAAAATAATAATTACTGTTTACATCCAAGATGGCTAAGGAATGTGTTGGTGAATTTAAGTTGTAAATAAAATGAGCCGAACAGAGATGTTGGGGCTACATAAAGAAGTGTGGATATTTCAGAAACCAAGGAAGCCGGATATTATGTCCGGTTTCTAAGGTTTTTTTTTATTTGCAAAACAAAAATACAAATAGATATATTCACGTAGATAAAAAGAAACGGTCATTTTGCATATATGCAAAATGACCGTTTCTTTTTTATTTTTTTCGTAAAAAAACACACTTCTAAAACCTATGGTCTATCGACTGATTACTTTATCAAAGTAATCGACCCGGATTTATTGCGTCTTTCTCCCTTACAAGTATAGCGAAGTTGGTATACATAAATACCGGCGTTGAGGTCTGTGCCGCGACTGGTGCCATCCCAGGTATCAAACTGATTTTCAGCACTAAATACTCGTCCGCCCCATCTGTTATAAATATCAAAACTTTCAAATTCGAGGATTGCCAGCGGGTTGCTGATGCCGTATTGGTCGTTGAGTTGGTCGCCGTTTGGGGTGAAGGCTTTTGGCATAAAGATATTGTCGCAATTGAGATCGTCGGGGTCGATGACATCTACAAAAACGCGGTCTATCGTGGTACATCCTTCATCGTCCGTCATGGCGAGCGTGTAGGTGGTCGTGGTATCGGGCATGAGGATGGGATTGGCGATAGTCGGGTCGCTAACGCCTGCTGTGGGTGTCCAGCTAAAAGAAGTCGCGCAAGTCGGCGTGAGCCAAGTTTGTATAGAATTGCTTTCAAAAAGGATGGTATCGCGTGTGCCGATTTCGTCGGGCGTTAGGTACATCGCTTCGATTTGGAGGGGGGTGAGGGCTTCGTCGTAGACCGCCATTTCATCTATCAAACCTCTGAAACGGCTCGTACCATCGGTGTCGATACACGGACTGTTGGAGATGGAAAGTGGAGCAGTATTATTGATGTCGAGTACGGCATTGCTGGTTTCTTCGCTGATTAATTCGCCGTCAATATATACACTAATAAGTCGATTGCTACGCGTGAGAACGAGGTGATGCCAGCAGTGTTCGGCATCAAAATCGGAGGTCAGTTCTTCTTTGAATGCGATATTTTCTTCCATCGCGGTCAATATGTTATTCTGTGCAGTTTGCAGTCGCATTTCTAATCCTAAATTGTCATTACAAACGGCACTTTTGGAAACGAGGCTGACACGAGGCGAATTGCCATAGTATTTATAATAAAAACTGACGGTAATGTCACCGTCATCAAAATATGTATTCACCAGTCCGCCACCGATAAAGGTCACGTAATCATCCACGCCATCAAATGCCAATGCGCTGCCGCTTACGCCGCAGTCACAATCCAACAAGCCAAACAGTTCGCCATCCGAACCATTACCGGTATCGTCCTTCGCATCGCAATTGTCAAACGAATAATAGGCTTTCAAACCAATGGTCGGGGTGTTTTCAGGGTATTGAGCAAATGCCACCAATGACATTAACGAAAATAGAATTACGAATTGATTTTTCATATTTTTTGTTACGAGTTACGGGTTACGGGTTACGGGTTACGGGCTTTCGAATTGTGGGTTGTTATTAATAAGTTGTAAGTAATTCTTTATTTTTTTAATAAAAAAATCTACAACTCATAACTTGCAACTCACCGCTTGAAAGCTCGTAACCCGTAACCCGTAACCCGCAACTTATCTACGTTCTACTGGACATTTTAATAATCGGTATGATTATTTCCTCTAAGGAAATACCACCGTGTTGAAACGTGTCTCTGTAATAATTATTGTAGTGGTTATAATTGTTTGGGTAGAGGAAAAATTTGTCCTCTTTCGCAAAAATAAAGGTCGAACTCACGTTGGGCGTAGGCAATCCGGCTTTTTTCGGGTCGCGGATATCAAGTACGTCTTTGCGGTCGTATTGCAGGTTTCTACCAACTTTATAACGCAAATTGGTGGTTGTTTCGCGGTCGCCGATGACTTTAGAGGGTTGTCTTACTCGGATAGTTCCATGGTCGGTAGCGATGATAAGTTGGATGTCTTTATCGGCAATGCGCTGCAGGGCTTGCCACAAAAACGAGTTTTCGAACCACGATTTGGTGAGCGAGCGATAGGCTTTTTCGTCGCCTGCGAGTTCTTTCAAAACCTCCATCTCGGTACGTGCATGAGAGAGCATATCAATGAAATTATAAACGATAACCGTGAGGTCGCTGTTGATATAATTTTGGATATTGTCGATGAGATTTTTGCCGTTGGCGGCATTGGTAATTTTGGTGTAATTGAAGGTGATGGGCTTACGAAATGTCCTGTTTATCAACTCTTCGAGGAATTTCTTTTCGTGCACATTTTTACCGCCTTGCTCGTTGTCATTGAGCCACAGGTCGGGGAAGTGCGTCTGTATATCTGCGGGCATTAAACCGGAAAAAATGGCGTTGCGGCTGTACTGCGTTGCAGTAGGTAGTATGCTGTAAAAGTAGTCTTCTTCTTCCGTCTTAAAGAACTCCTGCATGAGGGGTTCGATGGTTTTCCATTGGTCAAAACGAAGGTTGTCGAGCAGCAGAAATACGGTGGGTTTGTCGTCGCTCATTGCCGGAAAAACGTGCTTTCGCATCAGGTTGTGCGATAGGGTAGGGGCGCCTTCCTCATCGTTTACCCAGTCGAGATAGTTTTTAGCAACGTATTTGGAAAATTCGGCATTGGCTTCGCTTTTTTGAGAAGACAATATTTCGGACATTTCAGAGGTATTCGCATCGTCGAGTTTGATTTCCCAAGCGATTATTTTACGATAAATATCCGCCCATTCTTCATGCCCCAATCCGCTATTGATTTCCATGAAAATGTGTCGAAAATCCTGTTGGTAGCCCGATTCCGCTTTTGTCCGTACCAAATCCTTTGACTCAATAATTTTTTTGAGTGTCAGCAAGATTTGATTCGGGTTGACGGGCTTGATGAGGTAGTCGGCTATCTGTGCGCCGATGGCTTCTTCCATGATGTTTTCCGCCTCATTTTTCGTAATCATCACGATAGGCGTGAGGGTATCATGCTCACGGATGGCTTCGAGCGTCTCCAAGCCCGTCATGCCGGGCATACTTTCATCCAAAAAGATAACGTCGATGTCGTTATTTTCCTTCAAATGCTCATTGGCATCGTAGCCATTCGTAAACGTAACGACCTGATATTCTTTCTTTTCCAAAAACATGACCTGCGGCTTTAACAAGTCAATTTCATCATCTGCCCAAAGTATTTTTATCATATTTCTCGTGTTGCGAGTTAGCGAGTTACGGGTTTCGAGTTAATTGAGAACTCGAAACCCGTAACTCGCAACCCGAATTATTTTTGATTCGCTCTTTAACGGGGAATTTAACATATTTCTTGTTAGTGGGGAGGGTTTTAAGGAATCTTTAAGGGGAATTTTCAGATGAGTGAAGCGACTTTAATTCATCTGAAAATTTGTTAATCATCTCTAAATAGGACACTTTCATACCATCATCCAGTATCTCTGACACCGAATTATATAATAATTCTAAATCATCTCCTCTATAAGTTTTTTGGAAGTCATCAGTTTGCGAAATTTCATCCTTTATACGCTTAACAAACGGAGCTAACTTGTTTATGACATCATTATTTTTTACAAATTTCTCTATGTCAATTTGAAAGGATGCTAAAAAGGAATCATCAAATTCATAGAAACTTCTTTGATTAACACACTCAACATTGCGATAATCAGTATTACCCATGACAATTTCCCACCCCACTGCTTTCCTGTAGCAAGTGGGAAATTCCTTTTTTTCGAATACACATTGAGCAGTACAACCGAGTAATACTTCACAAACCCAAGCAAGAGTTCTTGGCAGATTTTTCGTATTATGTTTTAAATCTTCGTCTGTCAGACCTCCTTTTTTGTAAGTTTTGTGATATAAATATTCTTTGGGTACAACACAGCGCCGTTTGAATCCAATGGAAAACTCAGCAACTTCACCTAACCAAGTAGCCTCACTGACATTTGCTAAAATATAACCAAGTAAATGTCCTAATTCGTGATAGATTGTTTCCTGTCCACTTTCTAATTTAAGTAGTTTTTGTTCTCTATTTTCTTCCATTATATTTTTGATTTAGGTTGTAATTTATCAACTGATTCATGTCTCATTTACTATTGCTATAATTTTAATATAATGCAGTACAGGCTGGAAGCCCGTGTTACGCTATCCCTTTCCACCCAACAGCCTCCTCCAACTGATAGCCCAACTCCAACAGCAGCCCATCCTCCCCATGATTTGCCGAAAACAACATATTTGCAAATAGGTAATAATTTGATAAATCACGTTTGACCAAACGGATTATCGGCAGGGTTTCTTCTATTATTCCAAAAATAAAGAAGTTCTACTGTTTCTACTTTTATTCGATAATAAAGAGATATGTTGGCTGAAATGTGTGCCTTTCTGATTTGTTGAAAGCCTGGGACGGCAGGGTACATTGTTGGGTTTTGCTCAATTAAAATAATGATTTCGTCAATTTGGTCAATAAGCTTTTGTGCAACGCTAAATCCCCATATTTGGTAAGGATAGGCAATGACCTCATCGTAGGTGTCAATGGCTTTATTAGTCCATTCTGCTTGATGTGGCTTCCTCATTCCTTATATTTTTCTCTGAACATTGCTATAACTTCCTTATGTGGTGTCAGTTCTCCGGCATCAGCTTGTTCGATAGCTTCTTCGATGCCTTCGCGTAGAGTTTCAGGTGTATCTTGCCATGATTCAACGGGAACTTCTTTTGGTATTTCAAAGAGTTCTAATGCAAAAGCAATCGCTTTGTCATCTTTAGTTTGTTGAATCAGCTCAATCAACCTTGATTTTTTTGCTATAATTGTCATAAACCAAATTTTTTCTCCAAATATACATAAAATCGGGCAAATAATTTCAACTATTTATCCCTTTCCACCCCACAGCCTCCTCCAACTGATAGCCCAACTCCAACAGCAGCCCATCCTCCCCATGATTTGCCGAGAATAACATCCCTACGGGCAAGTCATTTTCTTCATCGTGAATCAGCGGCAAAGACAGCGAAGGCGCACCTGTTGCATTGCAGAAAGGCGTGATGCAAGCCCATTTTTCCATACGCGGAAAAATTTCGTCAAACTCAGCAACCATGTTGAGGTAGCCATGTTTGGGTGTGCCGTGCGTCATTGTTGGGGAGAGTAATACATCAATTTTATTCGACTTAAAAAACTCATCATATAAGCGATTAGTACGTTTCAAACGGCGGACGAAAAAGGGTGTTTTAAGCATATTTTTTACATAAAAATCGGAAAGTCCGTGCGTGAGTTTAGAAAGTTTTGAGGGGTCAAAAGGAGCTTGAACGAGTGATTTACCAAATTTCTTCATAAAAAACGCACTCATGCCCCAGAGGTATTTGAAATCCTCCATCAACTCATCGGTGATAGGCAGTTCAACCTCTTTTACAATATGCCCCAAGCCTTCCAAAATCTTGACGGCTTCGTGTAGGTGGGCGGTCATTTGGGCATCTGCGCCATTGCCTTGTGCGGCTTTTCCGGTGAAGCCAATCGTTAGTTTACGATTAATCGGATTTGCGATCGTTCCCATTTTGGGGAGTTTGGGATTGTGATAATATTTTTCGGCTTCGCCATAAAAATGCGCCGTATCGCGTACCGTTCGCGTAATTACGCCATCAATTGCAATTTCCACGATTTGCTTGGCAAACATCTTCGACAACAAAATACGTCCGCGCGTCGGTTTCAAACCCACCGCGCCACAACATGCCGCCGGAATACGCGTGGAACCACCCCCATCAGCCGAGTGCGCCATAGGCACAACGCCTGCCGCAACGAGCGCACCCGCACCACCCGACGAACCACCAACACTGTATTCAGGATTCCAGGGATTGCACGTAGGCGGCGCATCCGCAAACTCCGTAGAGCAAGTAATTCCCAACTCCGGCATCGTACTTGTGCCAAGATTTACGAAGCCTTGCGCCAAAATCTGCTCCACAATCGGGTCGTTCTTCTTGGCAGGTTTCGCGCCGTCAAATGCAGCCGTACCGTAGTAATTGGGCAAGCCTTCAACCAAAGCCAAATCCTTGAAAAAAATAGGAACACCAGCAAAAAAACCATCTACATGTTGGTCGGCAGTAGCGAGGGCTTTTTCGTAGCAATCGGTGACGACAGCATTGATTTTAGGGTTGACCTGCTTGGCTCTTGCTATCGTGGCTGCAACGACTTCTTCGGCTTGCAATTCTTTATTTTTGACCAATTCGGCAATACCTGTGGCGTCTAAATCGCCGAGTATATCGTCGGTAAAACTGTGGATTCTTTTTTTCATGTTATGTTATATTACAGGGCTTTGGGAATTGGGGAATTGGGGAATTGGGGAATTGGGGAATTGGGGAATTGGGGAATTGGGGAAAGTACTTATTATCAATAACTAATGCTGACTTGATTGTACTTAGTACACTGTTTTATAAATTTATTTACATTTTTTGACGTTTATTTTGAAATGAATCGAATCAAAAATGACGCGAATACTCACTGTATTTAAGGATTTTTTGGTGAAGAGTCATTTTAAAAGAAATACTCAAAAAAGTAAATAAATTTGTGAAACAGTGTACTTAGTGAAAGGAATTAAATAAATGTACATTCTTCGCGTCGTTATTTTTTCTTTAGACGAACCAAATTTGAGGCGAATACTCAATGTATTTAAGGAAAATTTGGTGAAGTGTAAAGGAAAAAGAACAAGTCGAGAATATACATTTATTTTGTTCCTGATACTTATTCTACTGATAAATAAATAATTATCTCTTCTGATAGCTATCTGGATAGCCTAATTTCCTTTAGGGATGAAAAAAAATATACTCACGACCCAACCTTTTTTTTTAACACTTCGTTAATGAAATTAGAAGTAAGAACGAAGGTACTTATTTATGTTCAAGTTTAAACAACAAGTTCATTTCGATTTCGTCTTCCCTTAATTGATGCGTAACACAGACAAGAACACCGTCATTCGTCGGTACAGGTTGTCTGTGTTATGTTACACCAATTAAGGGAAGACGAAAAAAATAATCTACCCGTCTGAATTGTTCTTTTTCTTATATGTTTCACTAAATCTTCCTTACGTAGCTCGGCTATGCGCGTCAAATTTAGCCAAACATATAAAAAAAATAACTTCTTCATTTGGGGTAGATTATTTTCTTCCTCTTCCCTAACTAAAAAAAATGAACAAGAAAAAAATCATCAATGACCCCGTTTATGGTTTCGTTACGATACCTTACGGGATTGTTTTCGACTTGATTGAACATCCTTATTTTCAACGACTTAGGCGCATCAAGCAGCTCGGACTGACGCATTATGTTTATCCCGGAGCCCTACATACCCGTTTTCATCACGCGCTCGGTGCGATGCACTTGATGACCCAAGCCGTAAAAGTCCTTCGCTCCAAAGGCGTAGACATCACAGACGAGGAAGCCGAAGCCGCAACGATAGCTATTTTGTTGCACGATATAGGTCACGGACCTTTTTCACACGCATTGGAACATACGATAGTAGATGTACATCATGAAGATTTGTCGTTGAGATTTATGGAAGCCTTCAATATCGAATTTGAAGGAAAACTGACGCTGGCAATAGATATTTTTTCAGGAAAATACCATAAAAATTTCTTACACCAGTTGGTTTCCAGCCAACTCGATATGGATAGGATGGATTACCTCAATCGCGACAGTTTTTTTACAGGTGTACATGAAGGCGTGATTGGTTATGACCGTATCATAAAAATGTTGTCGGTCAAAGATGGCGAATTGGTCGTAGAAGAAAAAGGAATTTATTCGGTAGAAAAATTTCTCGTGTCGCGCCGCCTGATGTATTGGCAAGTGTATTTGCATAAAACTGTTGTGAGTGCAGAACAAACTCTGATTCGAATATTAAAACGAATGAAAGAACTCGCACAAAAAGGGCGTGAATTGAACATATCCGATAGTTTGCGATTTTTTCTATACGGAAATAATGCAGCTGATTTATTGGAAAATTATGCGCGATTAGATGACATTGATATTGTAATGGCGATTAAAGAATCGACCAAACACAATGATTTTGTATTATCTTTTCTATCAAAAGGAATTATCAACAGAAGACTGTTGAAAATTAAATTGCAAAATGAGCCATTTAATCGTGACGATATAAATGAAATGCGTCATAAAACGGAAAAAAATTATCCTATAGAAAAAAAAGATATAAAGTATCTTGTTTTTGAGGGAAAAGAGATTATAAGCAGTTACAGCCATTCGGAAGAAATAAAGATTTTATTTAAAACAGGCGAAGTACTTCCTGTTTCTGAATGCAGCGACCATGGCATAGAACCGCGCACTATGATGAAACACTACCTATGTTATCCTTTTTTGAATAAATAAATTTTAAATGAGTGAATATTAACACGATAAGTAGTGGGACAAAAATAGGCTTACAATTTTGACGTGGTTATTTTTTCGATATTTTTTCTTGCAAAAACCGCACATAGCCTACGCTACGTAAGGATTTTTTATGTTTTTTAGAAGGGAAAAGAACAAGCATAATGGGGCAAGTTATTTATTTTCTTTCACTACTTAATGCTGAAATATTCTCCTTGTTAGCGCATTACGATATTGAAAATATTCAGTCATCCAAAAATTCGCTTATTCATTCGTTAGTTTTTCCAAATTAAATTTCATCACTTTAAGTGTGGTTAAAATTTTGTTAAAACGTATTTTATATTATTAGAATTATAAAATATTCTTTATTGAAAATGGTACAAAATAAAAAATATTGACTACCTTTGCGCAGATTTTCTGTGTTTGGGAAGCCGAACTGTTTTATTTTTTACTGCAAAATTATCAAGTGACTATAAGTTTTGCGGAGAAAAACCATATAATACATATAGCAACTCAAGACGCCAAGAAAAACACTAATTTTGAATTTAGTCCTTAATCAAATATTTTTAATTTAATTTAATTATTCTAAAACTCTTTTTTACTGTTATGAGAAAAGTCAATTTAATTCTCTCATTGATTGCAGTGTTGGCATTCAGTACTCTTGCGATTGCACAACCCGGTGATTACCCGCCAAATGCGGAACCTGGCAAATGTTATGCGAAATGTATGATTGCTGACAGGTATGAGACACAAACTGAGCAAGTCTTGGTTAAAGATGTCACTTATCGCACGGAAGTAATCCCTGCTGCATACGAAACTGTTACTGAACAAGTAGAAACTGCTGGAGCTTCAACTCGTTTGAGCACTGTACCTGCTACATATGAGACGGTCACTGAAACTTACGAATCAGTTGCACCATCTTCACGTTTGGAAGTAATTCCTGCGAAATATGAAACAGTTACTGAGCAATACGAAAGTAAGCCGGCTGCATCACGTATCGAAGTAATTCCTGCACAATACGAGACAGTTACAGAAACTTATGAGTCAGTTGCGCCATCAACTCGTTTAGAGGTGATTCCGGCTACTTATGAAACTGTCACTGAATCTTACGTTGTAGAAGGTGCTTCTTCACGTGTTGAAGTAATTCCTGCTACATATGGTACAGTTACAGAAACTTATGAGTCAGTTGCGCCATCAACTCGTTTAGAGGTGATTCCTGCGACTTACGAAACTGTTACTGAAACTTACGTTGTAGAAGGTGCATCTAGCCGCATCGAAGTAATTCCTGCGACTTACGAAACACGTACTGAGCAATACGAATCAGCTGCAGCATCTAGCCGCATCGAAGTAGTTCCTGCAACTTATGAAACAGTTACTGAAACTGTTACTACAAGTGAGGCATCTACCCGTTTGGAAGTAATTCCTGCGACTTACGAAACTGTATCTGAGCAATACGAAGTAGAGCCAGCCTCTTCACGTATTGAAGTAGTTCCTGCTACGTACGAAAACGTTACTGAAACTGTTGAATCAAGCCAAGCATCAACTCGTTTAGAGGTGATTCCTGCAACTTATGAAACTGTTACTGAGCAGTACGAAGTAGAGCCGGCTTCTAGCCGTATCGAAGTAATTCCTGCGACTTACGAAACTATCACTGAAACTGTTGCCGGCGATGCTGGTGGTACTCGTTTGGAAGTAATTCCTGCGACTTACGAAACTGTTTCTGAGCAAGTTTTGACTGCTGAAGCATCTAGCCGCGTGGAAGTAATTCCTGCGACTTACGAAACAGTTTCTGAGCAAATTGAAACTAAGCCAGCTTCTTCACGTTTAGAGGTAATTCCTGCAACTTATGAGACTCTTACAGAGACTTACGAAGCAGAAGCACCTTCAGTACGTTATGAAGCAATTCCGGTTCAGTATGAAACTGCCACAGAAGTTATCGAAACTTCACCTGCCACTACCAAGTGGGTACGTCGTAAAGCTGACCGCAACTGTCTTTCTGCTGACCCCAACGATTGTCTCGTTTGGTGTCTAGTAGAAGTACCTGCACAATCACAAACTATCACAAAACGTATTCCATTGGGTTGCCAAGGGGAAACTTCTGCTGATGGCGGTTGTGTTCGTCGTATCGACGTTCCTGGTAGAACTGCTACACGCACACGCAAAGTGTTGAAAACACCTGCATCAACTCGCGAAGTTGCTATTCCTGCTGAGTACAGAACGGTAACACGTAAAGTACTCAAAACACCTGCATCTACACGCACAGTTGAAGTACCTGCTCAATATGAGACACGTACACGCAAAGTATTGAAAACACCTGCTACGACTCGTGAAATTGCTATTCCAGGTAAAGAAGCTACGATTACACGTAGAGTGTTGAAAACACCTGCTACGACTCGTGAGATTGCAATTCCTGCAAAATACGGAACTCGTACAAGCAAAGTGTTAAAAACACCTGCACAAACTCGTGAAGTAACTATTCCTGGAACTACTGGTACTATCACACGTAAAGTGTTGAAAACACCTGCTACGACTCGTGAGATTGCAATTCCTGCAAAATACGGAACTCGTACAAGCAAAGTGTTGAAAACACCTGCACAAACTCGTGAAGTTACTGTTCCTGGAACTACTGGTACTATCACACGTAGAGTGTTGAAAACACCTGCGACAACTCGTGAAGTTGCAATACCTGCTCAATATAGCACACGTACTGTAAAAGTGTTGAAAACACCTGCTACGACTCGTGAGATTGCAATTCCGGAAAAAGTAGGAACTCGTACACGCAAAGTGTTGAAAACACCTGCACAAACTCGTGAAGTTACCGTTCCTGGTCAAACTGCTACGCGTACCGTAAAAGTGTTGAAAACACCTGCTACGACTCGTGAAATTGCAATTCCGGAGAAAATGGGAACTCGTACACGTAAAGTGTTGAAAACACCTGCACAAACTCGTGAAGTTGCCGTTCCTGGTCAAACCGCTACACGTACACGTAGAGTATTAAAAGCACCTGCAACAACTCGCGAAGTTGCAATTCCTGCTCAATATGCTACACGCACAGTTAGAAAATTGGTTACACCTGCTACGACTCGTGAAGTTGCCATTCCCGGACAAACAGCTACACGTACTCGCCAAGTGTTGAAAACACCAGCTACTACTCGTGAGGAAACTATTCCTGCGAAGTATGGCACTATCACTAAGCGTGTTTTGAAAACTCCTGCTTCTACTCGTACAGTTGAAGTACCTGCTGAATACCGCACCGTTACTAAACGTATGTTGGTTGAGCAAGGTGGTTTCACTGAATGGAGAGCTGTTCTCTGTCCTGTTGATGTAACTGCTGCTACAGTTCGTCAAGTACAAGACGCTCTAAGAAGTCGTGGATACAACCCAGGTGCATCTGATAACGTTCTTGGCGCTCGTACTAAAGCCGCTTTAGTACAGTTTCAAAAAGACAATGGTCTACCAATCGGTAACCTTGACTTTGATACGTTAAAGGCACTCGGACTTAACTACTAATATTATACTTTTTAATTCTACTTGTTTTAGTAGCATTAAGAGACTAAAGAGAATCCTTGCATCAATTGATGCAAGGATTTTTTTTTTACTTTTGTGTAAACTACTGGACTTTGGACATTAGGTAATTGGGAAATTAGGTAATCAGGCTAATGAAGATGTAATTAATTGTTTATCAACAGAATAAAAATTGTAATAAAAGGTTCTGCTGAAATAAGGATATTTTTAAATTATTTTATAATAAAAAATATTTATAAATAATTCATTTTTAATAATAAATAAATTACAAAATAATTTTAATTAATTAAAAAATGGCTATATTTCAGTGCGACCATAAAAGTAATTTTAAATAAAATGCAAATCAATATAAATTATTGATAATGAGCGATTTACCTAATTGCCCAATCACCTAATTACCCGATGTCCAAAGTCCAGTAAACTAGTTATGACTTTTTTTTTGTGAAAAATATATTTATATTGGGAAATAGCTAAAGACCAACGAATCACGAACCAATGAATCACTAAATCCAGATGGAGAAGAAAATTCTACTTGCACTGATAATGACGCTATTTACTGCCGGGCTAATTATAGCTTCCGATAGTGCCGTTGAATTTAGAACTAACTTGAATGAAGCGAAAAAAGAAGCAGGTAGAGAAGGGAAACTATACATCGTTGAATTTATGAACCAACATTGCTATCCCTGCAAAATGATGAACGAAGTTACTTTTGCAAATAGGCATGTCGTAGATTATATCGAACAAAATTATATTCCCGTAAAAATCAACGTAGAAAGTTTTGATGGTTTTGTATGGAAAGAAAAATACGACATCAGAGTAGTACCGACCATTATGGTCTTCAATTCCGAAGGAAAAATATTAGCAAAATACGAAGAATCCATAGGCAGCCGACGTATGCACGACATTCTCATCGAACATAATAATCCCAATAATCGAACAGGCGTAATGCCCTCTATTCTCCCTGCACCAGCCATTCCTCCGAGCCATTCCCCGACCAAATCCACTCCTTATTCCAATCCATTGCCAATCTATTCGCCACCGTCGCCATCTCCATCTGCGCCACAGCCTCACCCCAATAAAGAAATAGATAATGCCACAGGTTTATTCGAATTTACCGTAAAACGTGCAGATAGCAGAGGTTACGGCGTACAAGTCGGCGTATATGCCGAATATGGCAACGTCCTCCGAGCCGTAGAGCGATTAGAACGACAATATAGCCGCCAAATATTGGTCAACATCAATGTTTTGAATGGAAGGACGGTCTATAAAGTCATTGCCGGAGGATTTTCATCTTATAGCAATGCCAATGATTTTAAACAGCAAATTTCAAGAAACGGCACAGATTATTTCATCGTTGACCTCGCTCAGTTTTGACACGTAGCACGGTGCTTCTAGCCCGTGCCGCAATAGTATACACGGGCTAGAAGCACCGTGCTACGATACCAATTCATGAAAAAAATATTAATCAAAAATATAAAAACGCTCGTACAAACCCGCGACGACATTGATGCTCCATTAAGAGGCAAACAAATGGGGGCATTACCTACGATAGATAATGCTTTTCTACTAATAGAAAACGGGCAAATTAGCGATTTTGGAGCGATGAAAGACTGCCCTGAAAATGCTGATGAAATCATTGATGCTACCGGAAAAATGGTTTTTCCTTGTTGGTGCGACTCGCATACGCACCTTGTATTTGCGGCGAATAGGGAAGGAGAATTTGTGGATAGAATCAAGGGTTTGACCTATCAGGAAATCGCCCAACGTGGCGGCGGTATTCTCAATTCTGCCCAACGACTGCGCGATACACCCGAAGAGATTTTATTGGAAAACGCTCATGTACGTTTGCAAGAAGTTGTTCAACAAGGTACAGGTGCGATTGAGATAAAAAGCGGCTACGGACTCACCCTCATAAGCGAACTCAAAATGCTGCGTGTCATCCGCCAATTAAAGGAAATGAGCGACGTGACGATCAAAGCAACTTTTTTGGGCGCACACGCTTTACCGCCAGAATTTAAAGAGGATAGAATCGCATACATTGACCTGATAGTCAATGAAATGCTACCGCGTATAGCTGACGAAGGTTTGGCGGATTACTGCGATGTTTTTTGCGAAAAAGTAGCCTTTACACCAACTGAAACAGAACGAATTATCAAGGCTGGTTTGAAGCACGGTTTGCGTCCGAAAATACATACCAATCAATTCAACTGTATGGGCGGTATACAAGCCGCTATCAAGCATAATGCTCTTTCGGTTGACCATCTCGAAGTCGTCAACGATGAAGAAATCGCAGCATTACAAAATGCACCACAAACAATAGCTACCTTGTTACCATCTGCGCCATTTTTTATTAATGACCATTTTCCGCCTGCGCGAAAATTGATGGATGCAGATATTCCGCTCGCGCTCGCGACTGATTTTAATCCGGGTTCTTCGCCATCCGGCAAGATGTCTTTTGTGGTATCATTAGCTTGCATAAAAATGCGAATGACCCCCGAAGAAGCCATCAACGCCGCTACACTCAATGGCGCGTATGCCATCGAATGTGAAGACAAATTAGGCAGTATCACGCGCGGAAAACAAGCGAATATTTTTATCACTAAAAAAATATCTTCTATCGCACAATTACCTTATTCGTTTGGAAGTGATATGGTGGAAAGTGTTTTTATTAAGGGGGAAAAGGTGTGAAATCAACCTTAAATTTAAACATACTCTAACTAAGGCGGTGCAGGCTGGAAGCCTGTGCTACTTGACTCTCGCAAACGCCCGTACAGGCGAACCGTCCGAATTTTCTATTTTTAAGGGAATACAATTCAACTCGAATTTTTTTGAGATGAGTTGGTCTAAATTGGTCATATTTTCGATGATTAAGACTTCTTTTTGCAATAAAATGTGGTGATTTGGCAGCGTCATATCGTTCATTTTATCTACCGAAATTACATCAAAACCGAGTGCCTTCAATTCCAGAGTCACCAACCAATTAGCAGCCTTTTGCGTTAGCGTTGGAAATTCATAAAAATAACTTTCTGTATTCCATTTACGTTGCCAACCAGTGTAAAATAACACGAAATCAACCGCTTTAATGGTGCTTTCTTCTTCCTTTAGGAAATCCAAACTTATCTCTTTTACCTGAGTGCAGTCGATCACCACAGCCTGCCCAATGAATTTATTTACGCCAAATTCGTCAAGTGTTTTTGTATTGGCTAAAATATGAGCGGGTGCGTCTATATGCGTACCTGTATGCGTAGAAATTTGGATGCTAATTTCTGCATATCCATTTTTTTCAACGGTATTGATTTGCTGGAGAACGGCTTTGGCTGAACCGGGATAAACCGTTATGTTACTTTTGAGGGGATGCGTCAAATCTATTATCATAAGTTTTTGTTTCTTTAGTGTCGGTTGCAAAAATGCGAAGTTATTAACCTTAGTAACGATAAAACAATAACTTCACGATTTGGACGGCTTCTTTTGCCCTTATTATCCTATCGTTACTTATTTTACATTTGCAAGACAATTTAACGATATAATATGTAGTTTTTTAAAGTTCGCATTTTTATAAACATAATAAATAGATGACAAAGTTGGTAAATGTGTCATATTACCAAACAGTTCTTTCTTTTTACAAAAACAATATAACCTACTATGAGATTTAAATTGACTTTTACCTTTCTTTTTATCAGTATTTTCATGCTGAATAATAATTTCGCTCAATCGAATACACCTACTTATAAGAAGGTCGAAATTACGATTAATGATGATTCAGACATACAGAAAGTCGCTGAATCGGGCATTGATTTAATTTGCGGTACACATATGGAAGAACGTGGTGGTGTACGTTTTTTACAATTAAATTTATCAGAATACGAATATACAATTATTCAACAAAAAAACCTGACAACCAATGTATTAATCGAAGATTTATCGCATTGGCATGCCGAGCGAAATGTCGCGGCACTACCCGCAGCTATCACCCAACTCGAACAAGCAAAAGCCACATCTGCCCTGAAATCTGCCAATGCAGACCCTTGTGAAGACCGCGAAATACCTGTACCACAGAATTTTAATTTGGGCAGTATGGGCGGCTTCACAACTTACGACGAATTGTTGGCAGATTTGGACAAAATGGCGGCGATGTACCCCAACCTAATCACAACCAAAGCACCGGCTGACGAGAACATCGTAACACTCGAAGGGAGACAAATTTTTTACGTAAAAGTTTCGGACAATCCGAATGTGGATGAGGACGAAGCGGAGGTTTTGTACACAGGCGTACACCATGCCCGCGAGCCGATTTCTATGATGAATTTGCAGTATTTTTTATGGGTACTTTTGGAGAATTATGAGACGGACGAATATATCAAAAGCATCGTAGATAATACTGAATTATACTTTATACCGATGGTAAATCCTGACGGTTATGTGTACAATCAAACCACTGACCCTCAGGGCGGTGGCTACTGGCGAAAAAACCTTCGCGACAATGGCGATGGTACAATCGGGGTGGATTTGAACCGCAACTATGGCTATGCCTGGGGACAAGATAATCAAGGTTCAAGCCCCAATACCAACTCTAATACTTATCGTGGTTCGGCGCCGTTTTCTGAACCGGAAACACAGGTTATTCGCAATTTCGTATTGAGCCGAGATTTTACGATGGCGTTCAACAATCACACCTATTCCAACTTGCTCCTCAGCCCGTGGGGACATACATCTGCTGACACACCCGACCACGACCTTTTTGAGAAAATCAATGAGGAAATGTGCAAACATAATCGCTACGCTTACGGTGGTGGCAATCAACTTTTATACTCCGCCAATGGCGTGACGGATGATTGGTTTTATGGCGAAAAGGGCATCCTCGCATGGACGCCCGAAATCGGTAGAGACGAAGAAGGTGGATTCTGGCCCCTGCCCGTTTTTATTCCACTTCAGGCGCATCGCCACTTACGTATGTCGCTCCAACTCGCGGAGTCTGCTGCTAATTTCGGAACGCTGCACGACCTTACGCCTTACACGCTTACGCAAGCAGATGCGCAGCTGACATTTGGCGTTCAGCACATGAGCAAAGTCGGTGGGAATCTCGCCATAAAAGTGACTTCGGATAACATTTATGTACAAAATATTTCGACCGAATTTATGATAGCAGCGGCAATGGAAAGTATTGATTTTGAAGAGCTTACAACCAGTATTACTATTGATCCAAATACACCCGATGGTACGCTGCTTGATTTCGAAGTGACGCTCAATAATGGCATTCGCGACCTCGAAACAATCACGATTACGAAGGAATACAATGCCTCAATTGTATTTGCTGATGATTGTAGTAACTTGGATAATTGGGTGACGGATTGGGCGATTTTAGATACAGATGGCTATAAAGAAAATGGTTGTATAACGGATTCCCCTTCGGGAAATAGTGGCTTGGGCAAATACAATCTCGTGATGTCGCAGGCGATCGATTTGACCGCTGTGAATGCACCTGTTTTGGAATATTATGCCAAGTGGGAAGTGAGCAAATTCTTCGATTATGTTCAAGTGCAAATCAGCACAGACAATGCCTCTACATGGCAAGACCTCTGCTCTGAAAATACTAAGCCAGGCATGTTTGATTTGAGTTTTATTGTATCTGATAGTGGAAGCGAACAACCATCCAATGACCCTATATATGATGGTGTTCAACGCGATTGGATTCGTGAGCAAATCGACCTTTCTGCCTACGGCAATACGTCCGATGTGTACTTAAGATTTGTAATTTACGGGAGTTTTAATAATGCACAATCTGACGGTTTTTACTTAGATGATTTGACGATTTATGATACCGAACCTCTATCTGTCAGTAATGAAAATCCAATAAATGATAATACACAAATCGAAGTCTACCCGAATCCGACGAATGCAGAGATTAGAATTGATTGGCAAGAAGCAACAAACGGCATTTTAAATATTTTTGACAAAACAGGTCGCCTGATTTTCACTCAAAATATTTCGCAAGATGCTGACAATTTGACGTTCAATTCAAATGAATTGGCAACGGGTATTTATATCATTCAATTGAAATCTGCAAACAATACGGCAGTTAAACGGTTTGTGAAGATGTAAATATGCAGTTTGCGTAAATTCTAAATATCAAGCACCAAATTCCAACAAAGTTTTACTTGGGGTTTGGTGCTTGTTTTTTGAAATTTTAACGTCAATTCAACAACTCATCAACTCGTCAACACATGCTCAAAATCGCCTACTCCCCAGTTTACAAATACCGCTTACCGGACGGACATCGTTTTCCGATGATGAAATACGAGTTGCTGCCAGAACAATTGCTGTACGAAGGGACGATTACGGAGGAGAGTTTTTTTCATCCCCAACCACTCAAAGAAGCCACGATACTTCGCACACACCACGCTGAATATTGGGAAAAACTAAAAAACCTAACCTTGACACCTAAAGAAATTCGTAAGATAGGTTTTCCACTTCGGGCAGATTTGGTGCATCGTGGAACTATCATTTCTCGTGGTACGATTGATTGTGCTTTGTACGCACAGAAGTATGGCGTCGCGCTCAATGTGGCGGGCGGTACACATCATTCGTTCACCGATAGGGGAGAGGGTTTTTGTTTGTTAAACGACATAGCTATCGCATCTAACTATTTATTAGACAATCAATTAGCGCGAAAAATACTCATCGTAGATTTGGACGTACATCAAGGCAATGGCACAGCCCAAATCTTCAAAGATGAACCGCGCGTTTTTACCTTTTCGATACACGGCGAAAAAAATTATCCCCTACACAAAGAAAAATCTGACCTCGATATCGGCTTGCCCGATGGCACTACGGACAAACCTTATCTCGATATTTTATATGAAACCCTACCGCGCCTCATAGATGAAGTTCAACCTGATTTTATCTACTACCTTTCCGGCGTAGACATCCTCAAAACTGATAAACTCGGCAGACTTGGCATGACGATTGAAGGTTGTAAACAACGCGACAGATTTGTCTTTGAAACCTGCATAAAAAACGACCTTCCCGTAGCTGTCAGCATGGGCGGAGGCTACTCCGAACGCATCGCACATATCGTGGAGGCGCACGCCAATACTTTTCGCTTGGCGGCAGAATTGTACTTTTAGGCAGTTGATAGACAAGGGGTTAGACCAAATAAAGCAATACTTATACGTCTCATGATTCGCTAAAAGTAAATTTTCCTCTTCTCTTATGCTCAAACTTGTCCTGCACCCCTGCCGCTCAATAGATTACAGTAGCTAATGATTGTCTTTTAAAAACAAAATATAGTACAATTTTGTTAGATATACGACATAAAATTATTTTCTACAAAAGAAAATAATTGATAGTATTTGGCTGTAATAGGGCATATATTTGGAGATTTTTTCTGTTAAAAATAATAGTAAAGCTGCATATGTATCAGGAATTAAATAAATGTACATTCTTCGCGTTGTTATTTTTTCTTTAGACGAACCAAATTTGACGCGAATACTCACTACTTATTTAAGAAAAATTTGGTGAAGTATAAAGGAAAAAGAACAAGTCGAGAATATACATTTATTTTGTTCCTGATACTATGTATGTAGCACTATCAAAATAAATATTTGCTCTAACAAAAAGGACATCATTCTGTAAAAACGTTTACTTGTAGACCTCAATCAAATACTCAAAAAAATAAAGTATGCGTTCACTTTAGTGTCACAAAAATATAAAGATAAACATTATGAAATTCATAAAGCGTTTTTTTTACTTCTTGCTTATTTTCCTATTTTTATTTATAGGAGTACTAATAGCTATTCCTTACTTTTTTAAAGATAAAATATTGGCGCGTGCCAAAACGGAAATGAACAACAACCTCAACGCAAAGGCTGATTTTGGCGACTTGGATATTTCTCTAATTCGTAATTTTCCGAACATAAGTTTGGGCTTAAATGATATTACGGTAGATGGTATAGACGAATTTGAAGGCTTGCGATTGGCAGAAATTGACCAATTTCGCGTGACCGCAAACGTCATGTCCGTTATAAAAGACGATCGCCCTATCGAAGTCAAATCATTTACGGTGAATGGTGCAGATGTTTATGTAAAAACGCTAAAAAATGGCAAAGCAAACTACGACATCGTCAAAACCAATTCTGACGAAAAAGAAACTAACACAAGCGATTCGAGTTTCAATTTATCCTTGAAAAAATATGCACTTGAAAATAGCAATATTACTTACGATGATGCAGCTTCCAGCACTTTCGCCAAAATTAGTGGTTTGAACCATAGCGGTAAAGGTGATTTTACGGCTACAATCTATGACCTGACAACACAGACCGAAATAAAAGCATTGACCGTAAAAAATGGAGGCGTTACCTACATCAGTGAAGCCGTAGCTGATATTGACCTCACACTCAATGCCAATATGAACAATAGTAAATATACAATATCTGACAATAGTATTCGCCTGAATGACTTGGACTTAGAGCTAATTGGTTGGTTAGCACTGATTGGAGATGATATTGATATGAATCTAAAATTTGATACTCCGCAAAACGAATTTAAGCACTTGCTTTCTATGGTACCTGGAGCGTACAGTGACAATTTTAAGGGGGTTGAAACAGATGGCACAATGTCTCTAAATGGCACACTGAAAGGAACATATAATGATAAGAAATTCCCGGCACTCAATCTCAAAATCAGTGTTGAAAATGCTAATTTTCAATACCCTGACCTACCAATGGGCGTTAGTCAGATCAATGCAAAGGCGAGCATCGTAAGTCCGAGTAGCAATTTTGATGAAGTGGTCGTTGATGTACCTACTTTTCAATTCAAATTGGGCGACAATCCATTCAACCTGATATTCAACCTACGAACCCCCATTAGCGACCCACAATTGAAAGCAAGCATGAAGGGGAAAATTGGTTTGGCAGACCTTTCGCAAGCCTTTCCGATGGAAGGTGTCGAGACATTAAGTGGCTTGATAGATGCTGATATAGATATAGACACACGTATGTCGTATATAGAAAACAAACAATACGAAAATGTTGATATGAAAGGCGATGTAATACTGACCAACCTGAACTATAGTGCCACCGATACGCCACCAATAATTATAAAAAATGCTACGTTAAATTTTACACCCCAAAGAATAAATATTCCTAATTTTGATGCCTTATTGGGCAAGAGCGATATACAGGCTTATGGAGAAGTAGACAACGTATTGGCTTACTTTTCACCCGAAAAAACAATGAAAGGGGGTGTCACAGTTCGTTCGAGTCTATTGGATGCAGATGAATGGATGTCTGATACCGAGAGCGTATCCGAAAATTCCAATACAACGACACAAACAGTAGAAGACGAGGAAATTTTTGACCGGTTTGATTTTGATATTGATGTCGAATTTGATAAAATAAAATATGACAAATACGAACTCAAAAACACGAAAGCAAAAGGTAATTTTACGCCCGAAGAAATTAATCTGACTGCATTTGAGACACAAATGGATAAAAGTGATATTCGTGCCACAGGAAAGTTGACTAATCTTTGGGATTACTTGTTCAATGAAGAAATTGTCGGAGGTAATATTGACGTTGCTGCCAATACTTTTGACCTCAACCCCTTCATTGCGGGCGAAGAGGTAGAGGAAGAAGAAGTCGCAGGTGAGGCACCTGACCGCTTTAATGTAGCATTTAAGGCGGATGCCAAAGAGGTTTTATATGATATTTATACACTCAGAAATATGAAGACCGAAGGCAATTTTACACCTGAAAAATTGACTTTGAAATCATTTTATACAAATATCGGAAAAAGCGATGTATCGGGCAGCGGAGAGTTGGATAATGTAATGGATTTTGTTTTTAAAAATGAGGTGATATCCGGGGATTTCAATTTCAAATCGAAACTCCTAAATATTGACGACCTATATAATGCAGAAACAACCGAAGTAACAGAAGACGAATCAGAGGAAGCGAGTGCATACCCTTTACCGGAAAATATGAACATCAATTTTGTGGCTGACGTTGAGAAAGTAATGTATGATGACATGGTATTTAAAAATATGCGTGGCGATATGACACTCAATAATGAATCTTTGAGTATCAATAATTTTGCAGCCAACACACTAAAAGGTGATATTTCGTTATCGGGAATTTATTCGACATTGAATACCGAAAAACCGCGATTCGATTTTAAATACAAAATGGAAAAAATTGATTTTCAAGAAACTTTCCAGACCTTTGCTTCGGTAGAAATGATTGCACCTATCATCAAATTTGTAGAAGGTATATTTACGACAGAATTGAATTTTAAAGGCGAACTGAACCCGGATATGTCGTTGGATTATAATACGCTTTCAGCGGAGGGACTTTTGCATACTATCAATGCAGCAGTCAAAAATTTTGAACCGTTAAGAAAGTTGAGTGATAAAATGAATATCGAAGAACTCAATAAGCTCGAATTGAAAGACACTAAAAATTGGTTTGACATCAAAGATGGGCTGGTCATTTTACGACCTTTTACTACAGATTTCAAAGACATTAAAATGAAGGGAGAAGGGCAGCACGGCATCACTGCGGAAAATATGCTTTATAAGATGAACTTTACGGTGCCACGCAAAAAATTGGATGCAAATATAGCTGGTGCAGCTGCCAATCAAGGCATTAATCTATTGAGCGAACAAGCAAAAAAAATCGGTGTAAGCATTGCCGAAGGTGACAATATTAACTTTGATGTTACGATAACGGGTAGCCATAAGAGTCCAAAGTTTGATATTAAATTCCTAAGTGCAAGCGGCAAAACAGTAAAAGAGGAAATAAAAGATCAAGTAAAGCAAGCCGTCGAAGATAAAACGGCAGCTATCGAAAATGCAGCAGAAGATATTGTAGCAGAAAAGAAAAACGAAGTTACACAAGCTGCTGAAAAACAGTTAGATACGATTCAGACGAAAGTGAAAGATAAAGTAGATGAGGTGGTCGAAAAAGCAACCGAAGAGGTAAAAGACAAAGTGGGAGAAGCCGTAGGCACGGCTGTGGATTCATTGGTGAAAGATAAGGTCGGCGAAAAATTGGAAGAAAAAGTAGATGAAATTTTGGACGAAAAAGCAAAGGGAAAATTAGATGAATTGAAAGATAAAATAAAACTACCCTTTGGAAAGAAAAAGAAAGATGATGGAAATTAAAATATAAGGAACGAGGCATAAATAGTGGCTACTTTTTGTTTTACTGTATCAGAATCCACAATTGAATTTGAATTTAATAAAATGGCATCAGCATTTGCACATTCATTAGTAGCGTTGACGCTTGGTAAAACCTTTCCGTCAAAAACGCAAAAATTCAAATTTTTCGTGCTAGGTATTTTCTGTGCCACCTCGCCGGATTTGGATGTTTTTATGCACAGTTTGGGCTATGATTATAGTCATGTTTTGGGACATCGTGGCTTCTTTCATTCCCTGTTGTTTTCCTTGGCATTGGCTATTTTTATTAAAATAATTTTTTATTATAAAACGCCGACAATGAGCAAATTAGGGCTTATTTTGGTGACTTATTTCTTTATATGCGCCGCCTCACACGGCTTGCTCGACGCTATGACGACAGGCGGTAAAGGCGTTGCTTTTTTCGCGCCTTTTGACAATGCGCGACACTTTCTCCCCTGGCGCGTGATACGGGTATCGCCTATGAGTGTAAGCCAATTTTTCGGAGAATGGGGCGTGCGTGTTCTCAAAAGTGAAGCCTATTGGATTGGAATTCCTTGTTTGGCGATTTTATTCGGAAATTGGGTCGTGCGGAAAATTAGATAATGTTCGACAAAAGTAGGGCAGGCAATTACACGAGAGTCGCAAGGCGAACTCCTTTATTAAAAGTAGATATTTTTGTCTCACTACTTATTTAAGGAAAATTTGGTGAAGTATAAAGGAAAAAGAACAAGTCGAGAATATACATTTATTTTGTTCCTGATACTAAGCGGGATTAGTGGTTCAAAAATCACTCTCCCTTCAGCACACTTTTCAATTTCAGGTATACCCCATTTGTCCATCCAAATCCATCTTGGACAGGGTACTCTCCGCCACCGCTCAACAAGTTGGTATTCATGACATTATACTTTTCAAGCATCTTTCCCGTGCGTTTGTACACCTGCTCATTGAGCGTGAGCCAACGTGTCGCAGCGGTCGTGGCAAGCTCGTTTTCATCGTAATTCAAAAAGCCTTTTACGCTCATCCATTGTAGCGATGCCCAGCCATTCGGGGCGTCCCACTGCTGCCCCGAATTGATGGGCGTCGTGACCAAACCACCATCATGCAGAAATTTTTCGCGGACGACTTTCGCGCACGATTGCGCTTGTTTTTGTTTCGCCAAATTAAAAAACAAAGGATACACACCCGCGAGTGCGTAGCGTTCGGTGCGTTCTTTTTTTACAAAATTATAATCGTAAAAATAGCCCGTTTCGGGACTCCAAAAAGTCTTTAGAATCAGCTTTTTACGCTTATTGGCGAATGACTGAAACAGTCGCGCTTGACGCTTTTCGCCATTCAGTCGGCTGGCTTTGGCGATGGTCGTTTCAAGTTGCCATAGGAGACAATTTAGGTCTACGGGAAGTATTTCGCTCGTCCGAATCGTTGCCAAATCTTTCGGGTCATCCATCCAACGCGAGCTAAAATCCCAACCCGATTCGCAAGCCGCACGGAGGTTGCTGTACAGTTCTTCGGCGGGTATCGTGGCGCGTTTGGAGAGTTCGATGTCGTCCATATACATCTCGGCGCGCGGCTGCGGATATTTGTCCTGATAACGATTGAGCGTCCCTCTTTTCAGCTTGACTGTATGCTCATCACCCATCCAAAATTGATGTTCTTTTAAGAGTTGAGGCAAATATTTGACAAGTATTTTTTCGCCTTTTTCTTCTGCTAAAACCTTGACCATCATCGCATAAAAAGGCGGTTGCGAACGCCCCAAAAAATAGCTGCGATTACCATTCGGAATAAAACCCACTTCATCTATCAAATACGAAAAATTATCGACCATATTTTCAATCATATCTACTCTACCGCTCACTTGTAAGCCCAACATTGTGAAGTAACTATCCCAATAATAAATCTCATTGAAGCGACCACCCGGCACGATATAGGCATTGGGCAAAGGTATGCGCGAACTACCCGCCACAGGCACATCCGCCTCACGTCGCAAGACATCCCACAGCAACTCAATATGCTCGGTCACGCTACGCGAAGTGTCCGCTTTAAAACCGGAACTTGGCGACACTGCCGCATCAAAATTCGCCTCAAAAAACGCCATCAAATCAAAATCTTCGGCGGATTTTTGGGCGCGATATTTTGCCAGTATTTTGGTGGGTTCGCTCAAAGGTGTGGCGTCGGAGATACTTTTCCCGTCTGCCCACAAACCACTTTCGTGCATATCCGTAAACAATTCGCCAAAAATAGCGGGCGGACTACCAGGTTGTGCATTCAAACAAACAAGGTACAGATTGAAAATTAATACACTGGAAATCAGGCGATAAAGTATAGTATGTAAATGATGAGTCGTATTCATAGCAATTTTTTTATGAGATAAAGATAGGAATGTCTTCGACAAATAATGAAGGATAAATGATGAACTATGGATTTAAATTATTTCGTAGCAAATAATAAATTTGTAATTGTACTGATTTTAAATATATTTACGCTTGTTCCTGCGAAATGACGGGATTGATTTTGTAGGCGCATAGTGTCGGCACTATTTGTAACGACGAATGCCCCTACACCGGATAAGGAGCGTAGCTTCGTCCCCCTTGCGCTAATGGTGTCGCAGCTACGCAGCTTAATAAGGAATGGTTAACTATTTTTACAAATGGGGACGGTGCTAACGTACCTGCAAATTGTTCGTTACTTAGGTATAATCTTACACGAAATAAATGTGTACGATTTTGAACACAGAATTTAACAATACCAAATGAAAAGAAATGAATTTATCGCAAACAGGCTGCGCGAGGTGCTGCTAAATGGACGTTGGATTGCCAATACAAATTACAAAGCGCAAATAGAAAGCCTGACTTGGCAACAAGCAACACAACAAGTCGAAAATCTAAATACAATTGCGGCATTGACCTTTCATATTGACTATTATTTAGGTGGAATTTTGACTGTATTTGACGGCGGAGGACTCGAAATTCGAGACAAATATAGTTTTGATTTGCCGCCCATCAAATCAGAAGCGGATTGGCGCAAGTTGGTGGAAAGGTTTTTGACCAATGCAGAAAAATTTGCGAAGCAAGTCGAACAAATGACTGACGAAAAATTAGAGGAAACATTTGTCGATGAAAAATACGGCACCTACCTACGAAATATAGAAGGCGTCATCGAACACGCTTATTATCATTTGGGAAAAATTTCTTTGATAAAAAAGATGATATTATAAAAATGAATCAATTAGAATTAGAAAAAGCAGTCAGAAAAAATGTTCATGAATTACTGGAAGAAAAAAAATATGTATATTCCGTTGATTTACTGATGAAATTAGGCTATTTATCGAAACCAGATTATGAAAAATGGAGATTTGGTAAAGTAGATTATCTTGAAAGGCTATGCAAAGTAAATCTGTCAAAACTGACTTTGATTAACAAAGAACTAAGGATAATCAGCAAGGAATTGAACCTAAAAGCATCTTGGACAGCATACATGAAACACGGCAAAGGCGCGAAAAAAAAATTAAGATTCAGCAAATCAAACAAGGAAAGCATAGAAAGGGCGTATGCGACTCATTACGTATTGCGTAAAAAACCGCCCATCAAACCTAAAGAAGTATAACATCGTTGCTAAAAAGTATTTGCATAGACATCCGCGAGAGATACCTTCAAATTAAGATAAGGTATGTCCAATGTATCTTCCAAACTTTCCAAGGTTGTCAAAATCCACTGGCTCCCCGAGCGTTCAAAAGACTTGATTTCTACGCTATCTTGCGCTACAAAAATGCACTGTTGGATGGAAGGAACGCGTTGGTAAGCAAAAGACTTGACCGTTTTATCGTATTTCTTGGTAGAAGGCGATAAGATTTCAATGACAATCGTCGGAGATTTAACGATTAAAGGGTCAGTATCGTCAGGGTCGCAACTGACCACGATGTCGGGATAAACATATTTTTTACCTTCCGTCAGTTCGGTCAATACATTTTCGTCGAATAATTCGCAAGCATCTGCGTCGAAAGTCGGGGTTTCGATTTGTTGGATTAAATTGCGTTTGATTCTATTGTGTACCTTAGTCGTGGCTTCTATGGGGATAAGTTTGCCGTCAGAAAACTCGTGTCGCACATCATTATCCTGCTCCGATGCAAGGTATTGTTCAAAGGTAAGTGTAGGTATCGTCTTTTTTAATACTTCCATGACTAAACGGTTATTTTTCAAAGATAATGATTTTTTTTGGAAAATGCTACGTGTTTCACACCTTAAACCCCTCCAAAATCACCGCAATCTTCCTATCATCCGACAAACGCGGCACCTTATTCTGACCACCCAATTTACCTTGCGCCTTCATATAATCGCGAAATGCACCGGCACGTAAAGGTCTGATTTTCAAGGGCTGCAAAATATTTCCGACAATCAAATCCTCATAATACGTATTTTGTCGAACGACGTGTGCGTCTACTTTTTGTGCAAATTTTTCGAGGTCATTCGGCATATTATCAAACTCAATAAACCACTCGTGATAAGGCGTTTCACCGTTGGGCGGATTCACTTGCGGCGCGACGGTAAACTCAATAATTCGCACCCCTTCCTCATTTGCTACGGTCATCAATGCCTCTTCCACTTCCTTGCCGATGACGTGTTCGCCGAAGGCAGAAATGAAATGTTTGATGCGTCCTGTGACGAGTAATTTGTACGGCTCGGTGGACGTAAAACGCACCGTATCGCCGATATTATAGCCCCAAAGTCCGGCATTACTATTAATAATAATGGCATAATTAACACCCACTTCCACATCGGGCAAGCTCACGCGCGTAGGGTTTTTGTCAAAAAATTCGTCCGCTTTTACAAACTCAAAAAAGATACCCGAATTGGTATTGAGCAGCAGCGCAGGGTCGTTTTGTTCGTTTTGAAAAGCAATAAAACCCTCCGAAGCCGGGTAGGTTTCGAGTGTGTCGATTTTCTTGCCCATCATGCCTTCCAATTTGCCGCGATAAGGCTCAAAATTGACACCGCCATAAATGAAAAGAGACAGGTTTGGGAAGATGTCAATGATGTGATTTTTGCTCGTATATTCCAATAATCGCTCGTAATACATCACCACCCAGGGCGGTATTCCGCTAATCATTCGCATGTCTTCCTGCACCGTTTCTTCGACGATTTTATCGAGTTTTTGTTCCCAATCTTCAATGCAATTGGTCGCATAGGTTGGCATCTGACTCGATTTTAACCAACTGGGAATCAAATGATTAGAGATGCCCGACAAACGCCCAACGTGTATGCCATGCAGCATGTCCATTTCGGGGCTACCAGAAAGGAAAATCATTTTACCGTCGAGGAAATTTGAATTATTTGTTTCTCCGATATAATTAAAAGTCATATTGCGTGCCGAACCGAAATGATTGGGCAGCGAATCCTTTGTAATTGGAATGTATTTAACGCCGGAAGTCGTACCGGAAGTTTTGGCAAAATAGGTTGGTTTACCTATCCAAAGCACGTCAGATTCGCCGTCTTTTACGCGGTCAAAATAGGTTTTCAAGCCTTCGTAATCGCGCACGGGTACACGCTGCATGTAATCCGCATGAGTACGGATATTCACAAAATCGTGGTCGCGTCCAAAGGCGGTATTCGCACCTTTTTTGATGAGGGTTTTAAAAGTACTTTCTTGATGTGCCACCGCATTATGCGCAGATTTGCGAATACTTGCAGCCGTGTATTTGGCGAGGGGTTTGACTAAGGTAGATTTGATGCCCATTTGTGTGATTTTTGTGCGTAAAGATAAGGCAAGAATTTGAAATTCAACCTCAACTTCAACTTCAATCTCAAACTCAATTGCAAATTCAACCTCAATGTCAATCTCAAACGCAACTTCAACTTCAAGCTCAATTTCAATTTCTTGAAATACACTGTATGGTTTGAGTTTGAAAAGTAGTTCTTTGACAAATCCCGTGATCGTTCGTTTTTCTGCCTCGCGATTGTTCGTCCCTTGCGTAAGGGATAGGAGGTGTTGTTTGAACGAAGTGGAGCGATAGCGGAACGGAGAGAGTGCCGGATAGCCCGACCCCGACGTTAGGAGGGGATACGCCCAACTTCAACTTCAACTTCAACTTCAACTTCAACTTCAACTTCAACCTCAACTTCAACTTCAACTTCAACCTCAACTTCAACTTCAACTTCAACCTCAACCTCAACTTCAACTTCAACCTCAACCTCAACTTCAACTTCAACCTCAACCTCAACCTCAACTTCAACTTCAAACGCAATTTTAATCTCAAATTCAATTTTAAGGAATTTGCTACGCAAATTATCTGAATGCAGGTTTTTTAGCTATTTTGTAAAGAATGTGAAAGAATCAATCGAATTTACGGTTGAGATTGAATTTGAGATTGAATTTGATGTTGAATTTGAAGTTGCTTTTGAAGTTAAAACTGAAGTTCCATAAAAATTTGTATTTTTGTAAATAAAATTAACAAATCAAGCGTCAATCAATCACGAATCACCACACAAATGAGTCAAAGGAAAGTACCTATACCCGAACAGTTATTTTCAGAAGGTCTGCAAACGCAGGGTGAGATGTTGGCTGTGCGGCAGTCGTCCAAAAAATTGTTTATTGGTATACCGAGTGAGGAGTCATTTCAGGAGAATCGGGTGTCGCTCAAACCGGCTTCCGTAGGGATGTTGGTGGGCAATGGTCATCGGGTTGTGGTGGAAAAAGGTGCAGGCGAAAAATCGGGATATAGCGACCATGCTTATTCTGAAGCCGGGGCAGATATTGCATATAGCAAAGAGCAGGTATTTAAGGCGCAAGTGATGTTGATGGTTGCGCCACCGACGGCTGAAGAGATAGAGTTGATGTCGCCCGAACAGGTGATTATTTCGCCTATTCATTTGCCAATGATGAAGGCGGAATATATTGAGCATTTGCGCCGCAAACGGGTGATTGCGCTGGCGTGGGAGTATATACAAGATGCCACCGATATGTTTCCTTTTGTGCAGACTATCAGTGAAATATCAGGGACTACGGCGATATTGACCGCCGCCGAATTGCTCGCCAATACCAATGATGGACGCGGTATTTTGTTGGGTGGAATTTCGGGTGTACCGCCTGCGCGAGTGGTGATTTTGGGTGCAGGTATTGTCGGAGAATCAGCGACGCGAACGGCACTCGGTTTGGGTGCGGAAGTGCGTGTTTTTGATGATAATATTTATAAACTTATGCGTCTTCAATCGAACCTCAATCAACGCTTGCATACCTCTGTCATCAATCCGAAATATCTGGAAGAAGAACTCTTAAAAGCACACGTAGTGATAGGTGCGATACACTCCGAATCGGGGCGCGCGCCTGTGGTGGTGAGCGAAGATATGGTGTCGAAAATGCGCCGTAAATCGGTCATCGTAGATGTGAGTATTGACCAAGGGGGCTGCATTGCTACTTCGCGGGTGACGACACACGATAAACCGACTTTTGTGAATTACGATGTGATTCATTATTGTGTACCAAATATTACCTCGAAAGTAGCGCGTACCGCCTCTTCTGCCATTAGTAATATCGTGACGCCCATGTTGCTTGAAACCGAGCATACAGGCGGCTTGACGAATTTATTGGAAGGTAGCAGTGGCTTTCGACACGGGGTGTATATATATAAAGGTACGCTGACGAATCAGCATTTGGGCGAGCGTTTTGGAATAAAATCTACGGATATTGGGCTGTTGCTGGCTTCAAGATTGTAAGGATTTTCACAAAGAATTTAACAAATCCAATAATTTTAAATCAAATTCCCCTTTTTTAGTATAAAATTCTTCGATAGAAATTCGCTCGTTGTTTATCCGGTCTATTAGGTGGTCAAATTGGGATTTGAGAACAATTACCTTATTTTTGATGACTCCGTCTTTGAGTTTTACTTTCAATAAATAAAAGGCCACCATTGTTTTGCCCTCCTCAATCATTTTTTCCAGGAAATTTCTACATTCCAATCCTGATATTTGGTGTATTTGTGCTTTCAACTCGGAAGAAACCTCCAATGGCGGAAGGTATTTTTCGGTAGTAGGGTAGGAGTTGCTCCAGATTTTCCACTGTCCGTCTACTTTTTTTAGAATATAGCTTTGGTAGTTCGTATGATTATAGCTGAACTTATAGTTCGATTCTGAATGGCTGTACCATTTAAGCACCCAATGTTCGTGCGTTTCTATGATGGCTTTATTATTGAAAGTTTCCTTAATTTTTGCATCAATGATTTCGTAAGCAGAGGGGTTATTGGGATTGGTAATGACCCAACCGCGAGTAGTTTGATTTTGTATAACACCAATTACTTTTTTGTATGCCGGACCTTCTGGTATAAAGTATTCAGTTAATATTTTTTTTGCCGTATTAATTTTGGGTACAGATAGATACGCATTAAATTCTACTTGCATGTATTGGTTAATAAGTGCGCTGATAGAAGCAAGACCGGAATATTTGGAAGCACGCTCGGCACTCAAATACATATCGGCGTCAGCATAGCCAAAATACCATGCAAACAAGTTTTGGGTATACGGACCGGCATTATATTTTTCTTTTGTTTTAAATATCCTTCGGAATGTATAATAGGTAAAACTTGGAGCTTGTATACCGCCTTTTTTATTGGTTTTCAAATAGTTGTATATACGCAATAAAAAGCTATCCCTGATGAATGATTCAATTTCGGATTTCTTCCATTCATACGGATGTTGATTGTCGGAATGTTCATTTTTCAAATCTTCCGCAATCCGTTCCCAAAATATAGTATAGATAGGCATTTTTTTTCAGCTATCGAGTTGCAGGATTTGCAACTTTTTTGCAAGTTAATAAACAATCGACAAATCACATAATTTTGTTTCTTTGTGATAAGAATAAAATTACTATTTCTTATGTCCTCGAGAAATAGGGCGAAAACCAAAAGAGGACTTATTTTTGTTTAAAATCTCACTAAGCACTCATGCATGGGATGCTTCAAGACCACGAGCATCCTGTGCTTTTTGTTCCTATAACACCAATTTTTTCAAAACAATGTAAAATGTTCGTGCCGATTCAGCATCTTTGCCCTTGATGTCATTACTAATCGAATTACAATACCTTGCTCCTGTACAATACTACGCCAAGTTGTGTAGTGGGCAGTCCGTTCTTATTGAGCAACACGAGCATTACACCAAACGCAGTTACCGCAATCGCACCCGTATCTTGGGTACTAACGGTGTCATGCGCCTCACCATTCCACTCAAAAAAGGTAAAAACGAAGGGCAGTCTATCCGCGAAGTACAAATAGAATATATTCAAGGGTGGCAGCAACAACATTGGCAAAGCATTCGGTCTGCCTATGGCAAAGCACCCTTTTTTGAACACTATTCAGATGAGTTACATCCTTTTTTTGAAAAAAAATACAAATTTTTATTTGACTTTAATTTTGAATTAATGGAGATATTGATGACGATAATTGGTATTTCTTCCGATATTTCTCTGACAAAAAACTACGCACATACACCTCCCGAAGGCATGCTTGATTTACGGAATACTATCCACCCGAAAGAAAGGTATCACAAAGTCGATACGCACTATCAATCAATACCTTATGCACAGGTTTTTCAAGAGAAACATGGCTTTGTGCCTGATTTGAGCATCTTAGATTTGCTCTTTTGTATGGGGCCACAAAGTAGCTTGGTTTTAGAGCAAAGCAATGTGTAGTTTTACTATGTCACAAATGTATGGTAAAATATTTTTTACCTTTTTTGAAAAAAAAGTGACTTCCTATGTAACCTTTTCGGCTATCTCCCGTAAAAGCACATAACAACTGAAACAGAAGCAATTTTAAATGTTGAGTCCAACGTTCATTCATTTAAAATTTTTCATAAAATCACAATCTGAGCGGGAACTCAACTGTGAAAATCTGCACAAAGAATCTGGAACATTTTAAGTGCAATAATTAATTTTGAATTTATTCAAAATTAATTAAGTATCAGGAATTAAATAAATGTACATTCTTCGCGTCGTTATTTTTTCTTTAGACGAATCAAATTTGACGCGAATACTCACTGTATTTAAGGAAAATTTGGTGAAGTATAAAGGAAAAAGAACAAGTCGAGAATTTACATTTATTTTGTTCCTGATACTAAGGTAAATGGTAAGACTGCCTCTTGTATGAGGGGACAGTATGGTATGCTCCCAACGGGCATTCCAATAGATGATAATAATTTATTCATTAAATTACCATAGACCGTTATGTATACTACTTATAAATTTACCACTCAATTAGATGCGATTCGCATCGCTTTTTTCATCTCAATGTTCATCCTTTCATTGGTACTACATATAGTATCCTTGATAATTTTCAATTCGGTATAAGCTGAATCTGAACTTAAATTGAATGCTCCAAAAGACTCCAACTTAATTTAAACCAACACATATTCTACCCAAGTACTTTCTTGTAAAGTACCCATGTTGTAAAAATAAAATTACAGCGAACGGCATCCCCATGCCTACACTGTTTTTGTTATAAAATACGAAGTTATTTCGTACACATTTCTTATTTAAATTTAAAACATGCATCGTTTTAAATTATTAAACATTATTTTTTTAAAACCTAAAGTATCAGAGTATTATGAGAACATTAATCATCCTTATCGCCACAGCAACCACCTTATTATTCACAGCTTGTCAGCGAGAATGCCAAGAACCTGTATTCGACCAATTCGGAAATTTCTCGCACATGGCAGATGTCGATTGCAACAGAATCGAGCAAAATAATGTCAGTTGTGACACCGATTTCATGCTTGGTCAGCCCGAATCTGAGAGTATCAGAGCAATTCAGGTAGACACACAAGGTTACCCGAATGGCAATGGAACTTGCGTATTTGACCTTTCATTATTCGAAGCAGGACTTCCTGCATCACCTACTAATATTCAGTGGAGTGTTGATGGCGAGGTACGCACCGTAGGTCAGAGCTTTGTCACTATTTCTATTCCGGCAGATTATATGGAAGTATGTGTAACCTACGTGGTTGGCAATCAAACAGGTAGTAACTGCCGTTCATTCTTTGAGTAAAAAAATGTGACACTTGCGAGGCACTCAAAAGTGCCTCGCAAGCGTCCTTTGAGTTTCGCATACCATAAACTACACATGTAATGAAGATTTTTTACGACAAAATTGTAATAACGATAGTACTAATGTTTATACTGCTGTTTGCAAGTGATTTGCAAGCGCAAGACCCTTCTTTTTCGCAATTTTACGCAGCAAGAACTTACCTAAATCCCGCTTTTACGGGTATTGAGCCGGGTGTCACAGTTTCGACCACTATGCGCGACCAATGGCGAGGCGCAGGCGAGAGTTTTCGTACCTACTATGCTTCCATCGAATTACAAGAACCCGCCTTCAACAGCGGCATTGGCATCACGATAATGAAAGACCAAAGCGGCGCAGCCGCACTGACTACAGACAACTTAGGCATCGCCTATTCTTATTCGCCAGGCTTGGAAAACGGAAGCCTTCACATTGGTTTTCGGACAGGCTGGGTACGCAAATATTTGGATTGGGACAGACTCATTTTTCCCGACCAAATCGACAACCCAATGGGCGAAATGACGACAAATACCATAGCACAAAACCCAAACCAAAGCGTGTCGTACATCGACACAGGTGTAGGGGTTTTGTACAGATTTCAGAATAAAACACGACGCAAAACACGCGGTCAAGGCTCGCGTTCTTCGATGACAATGCACAATAGTATTGGCTTGACAATCAATCATATAACCAATACGGACGAGTCGCTTTATGGCTTCGAGAATGTACGAGTACCTATGCGCTTTACGCTACACGCAGGCTCGGTGATTGGATTAGATTTTTTCAAACGAGGCAAACAAACACTTGCATGGTCACCCAATTTGAAATTCGATTATCAAAACGGTATTTCAGCAGTCACCGCAGGTTTGTATATGATGTATAATGGCTTCTATATCGGCTCTTTTTACCAAAGCGAACAACCGCTTGATTTTTCAGATACCAACGCCATTATTTTTACCGGAGGCATCGAGATCACGATGCCAAATGACAATACATTTCACATTGCATACAGTTATGATGCCAATACGACAGGCATAGGAACACGCACAAACGGTGCACACGAAGTCACCACAAAATTTAACTTCGGCGATATACGCCTCTCACCAACTCGCAAACGGTACGGCAAAAATCGCTCAATGAAATGCCATTTGTTCTTTTAAATCCGTAGCACGGTGCTACGGTTGGCAAAATTTAAATTTAAACTAATGTTGTAAGATAATTTTAAGCACGCAATACCATGACAATACTTTTTTACATAAATCGAATTTTCCACCCCCCAACCCCCTCCAGAGGGGGACAAACAAACGCGAGTTATTTTTCGCGTAGCGAAAAAAATCTCCCCCTTCGGAGGGGGCAAGGGGGTGGACAGTACAAAGCACCCATTTTTCTATTTATTTTAATTTCTCTCATAAACACCAACCAAATAAACGCCCAATGTTTCACCGCCTCAAACCTCAACCCTTGCGGCGGAGAAATGATTGATTTTCAAATAAATACACCAAATGACACGACAAATTATACTTGGAATTTCGGGGATGGCAGCGATGAAATTAGCGGAGAAACAGTCAGCCATCAATTCCCCGGAAATGTAGACGCACAGACCTATACCGTCACCGTCACTTCCGAAGATGGCACTTGTACCGAAACACTTGATATCAATGCAGCAGCTGCGCCAAATGCCACGATTACAAACCAAAATGGCAATTCATTTTTTATAAATTGTATTAATAATAGCAGTAACACATTCTACGAACTAACGATTTTAAATGCTTCTAATACGCTGGCTAATAATACTAACTATATTATTGATTGGGGCGATGGGTCGCCCTACTATGAAAACAACGACTTTACTGCGCTTTCGCACACCTATCCATTAGGCTATTTTCTACTTACTGTAATCGTGACAGGAGATAGTACTTTTGGGGCGTGCGGTACGACAACAGTTGTCTACGAGGTGTTCAATGGAAGTAATCCGGCGGTAGGAATTTCTAATATGGGTGGCAATGATTTTTATTGCAGCGGCGCAGAAATTCCGGTTGGCATACAAGGCACAGAAAACAATCCGCCGAGTACGACCTATGAAATTTACATTAATGGCGTATTGAATAATTTTTTTAGCCATCCGCCACCTGCCCTTCTCGAATTGATTTTTGACGAATCCTCTTGTGGATTGCCCGATAATGCGTATGAAATTACGATAGTCGCCGACAATCCTTGTGCCGGAAACAGTAGCGCGAGTACACGCATCAATATCAGCGCACCACCAACCTTTACTATGCCGCCTCTACAAACGATTATTTGCGAAGGAGATGACGTGACCTTACCCGTTGCGGTGATAGAAATTTACGATAGCCCTATATGCACAGCTGACCCAAATGGCTATGTCAATATGAGCGTAGAACCAAGCGAAGGTTGGGAATTAATTAGTGAAAATCCTGCAACTTTTAACTTCTCTGAATCAGGGACTTATACCGTAGAAGTACAAGCCGCTAATAAATGCGACACCATCGAACAAATACATATTATCGAAGTTGTATCGCTACTCGAAACCCTCGATGTAGCGGTCAATTTTGCGCAAGCCTCCGAGCCACATTGCGATAATAATCAAGGAGTGTTTAACAACGTGTCCGGTGACTTGCTGCCACCTGGGGATACCATGAAATTTGATTGGGAAGTGACGGGCGAAAGCGGTTGCTGGGCATTTTTAAACAACACAAATATAGACTCCGAAAACATCGAAATAGACTTTATGTGTCCGGGCGAATACATCATTGCACTGACCGCCAACAACCAATGTACGGACTTGCTTTGGGACACCCTGATTACCATTCATTCCAAGCCTGAAATCACTTTAAATGTACCGCCTGTAGTTTGCTTGCCGATTGATATTGGAGCATTCGTCACCGTAGATGGTCAAGGACTCAACCTGACGAGCGAACTGTGTTTCATCTACTTTAGCGGACAGCCGATTGCATCTTGTGATACCATCATAACTACCTTATACCCAAATAATTACTCTGTATTCGTGAGTGCAACAAACGACTGTGGAAGTGCTTCTGATTCCCACAACTTTTCCGTCTTAGAATCCAATCCTCAAATCGAAATCGAAGCCATCCCGTCCCTCTGCGGCGGCGAATTGATTACGCCCGTAGCCGATCCATCGGGCGGCGTCTGGACGAATACCGAAGGCGACACACTCACAATACCGATTGAAGTCGTTGAATCTCAGCAATTAACATACACACTCGGCACTGGAGAATGCGAATTTTCCGAGACCCTCAATATCGAAGTCATAGAAGCGATAGAGGTGGATGCCGGTCAAGATTTATGGTATTGCGAAAATACCGCTCCTGCCGGGCAGTCCCTTACGGGATTGCCCCAGGGCGGTGTTTGGTCGGGCGAAGGCATCTCGTCGGAAGGCATCGTGGATGATATGCTTTTGCCGGGCAGCTATACTTTTTCCTACTCCGTGTACGATGCGGCGGCAGATTGTACGCCTTCGGACGAAATAATGCTTCGTATCGAAAGCACGACACCACAAATGAATATCCCCTCAAATGTCTGTATGAATGAATTATTTACATTTAATAATTTATCAACTTATGACCTAATCGACAGTACAGAAATCTCTTACGAATGGGATTTTGGATATAATAATGAAACCTCTACCGCAGCGCAGCCGCAATATTCCTACCCCGTTGCGGGTACGTATACTGTGACTTTGGCGGTACGCAGTACAGCTTGTTCAAATATCGTTTCACAGACCATCGAAGTCGGCGACTCACCCAATGCGGAGTTCCTCACCGAGCGTGAATTATGCGACACGAGCATCTGTTTTCAAAGTACAAGTTTGGGCGACCAAATGAGCCTTTCATGGGATTTTGGAAATGGTCAAATCAGTGATTTAAACGAACCGTGTATCGACTTCAACCGTGCAGGCGACAACCGCGACTACATTATAAGTCTCACTGCAACAGGAACTTGTGGTAGCACAACTTTTCTCGATACCCTGACCATTTTCCAATCGCCACAGGCAATTATTTTTACAGAAACAGATATATGTGCAGGTGGTACGATTGAAGTCATTGGAAATTTGAGTGAAGGATATATTGATAATTTTCAATGGTATTATGAAAATGTTTTGTTTGCCGCTACCGCGAATGCCGAACTCACATTGCCGCAAGTGGACGACGTAACTGACATCGAATTGACGCTCATCGCGAACAACGATTGTGAAGCAGATACGTCCATTCAAATTATCACCGTAATACCGACGACAGTCGAAGCGAATTTTACTTATCTGCCGAATACAGATACCATTTGCGAAAACGAAACCATCCAGTTTTTCAACCTTTCGCAAGGCGATACGAGTGTGGTTTGGATGTTTGGAAATGCGAGTACAACGCAGGAAAATCCCGAACATATTTTTGAGGATTCGGGCAATGTCCTCATTCAATTTTTCGCCAAAGGCTGCCATACCGATACGCTCAATCGCATGATATATGTACGCCCCGCGCCTATCGCCGAATTTGAAGCCGAACCAACTTGTGTGGGTACATCTGTGCCACTACGTCCGACGAATATCGACGCCGAATGTGCTTATAATTGGTTGGTAACAAACAACTTGGGCGAACAAACCGAATACCTCACCGCCGAGCCTATGGTCGATTTTCCTGACGATGGCATGTACGACATCCGCCTCACAGTGACGGATGTATGGACAGGCTGTGCGGATTCATACACACGAACGGTGGAAGCTATGCCGATTCCGGTAGCTGATTTTGGTTTGGAACGCGAACTGTGCGAGTTGAGTTTGTCGATTGAAAATTATAGCGAAGACGCAGACAATTACATCTGGACCTATGGCGATGGCACGACTGTGGTAGGCGTTTCGCCCGAAAATTATACTTACGATACGGAAGGCGAATACCTTGTTTCGCTACGCGTAAAAAATAGTACAGGCTGCGCCGACAGCATGAGTCAAACCGTGTTTTTTGACCCTGTGGTACGTAGCGATTTTACTTATGATTTGAACGAAGATTGTAGCGTAGCTACCGTCAATTTTATCAATCGTTCTGAAAATGCGATTTCGCATAGTTGGCTGTTTGGAGATGGTACCGCATCTTTCTCTACCAATCCTACTATGGTAACTTATGAAGATAGAAGGGTGTATGAAGTCAGTCTGATTGCTATTGATGCAAACGGCTGTACGGATACTTTGACCGTCCCCATTCAGCCACGTTTTTGTAACGGAATTGCTATCGCTAATGCCTTCGTTCCAGAAGGGCATGAGGCGATTAATTCCTTCAAACCTGTTGCCGCCGGACTGCGAGAATATCGCTTTGAAATCTACTCCAGCTACGGCGAGTTGCTCTGGCACACGACCGAACTCGATGGCGGCATCCCAACAGAAGCTTGGGACGGCACACACAACGGAAAACTGCTTCCACAAGATGTTTATGTCTGGAAAATCCACGGTATATTCGAAGACGGTACCGTGTGGCAAGGCATGGATTTTGGCAACGGTGCAGAACGACGACTCGGCTCGGTAACGCTGATTAGGTGAGCGTGTTCCCTTATTGAGTTGCGAGTTAATTTTTCGCGTAGCGAAAAATTAATCATTAGAGAGGTGAGACGAGACAGCGTTATTAAGTGAAAGAAATTAAATAACATGTGCCATTATACTCGTCTTTTTTCCGTCTAAGAATCCTTTGAAATCCTTATCCCGAATCGGGGTTCGGGACAGGCTGTAGCTAAGGCTATGTGCGGCTTTCAAAAAATCCTTAGACAAAAAAAATACTTCGCATTATGGGACATCTTATTTAATTTCTTTCACTAACCATTAACATTGATAATATTATTTTTTTTTAAATAAAAATATGTTTGCATTTAAAATGGGGGATTTACCCCGAATTTGGACTAAAACGCGCCTGATATTTTAAAAATATCCGCCGACTAACGCAAAAAAGATGTGGCGTATCAATAGATTTTACAAATGGTGGGCGAGTTTTAGTCCAAATTCAAACATAAATTTTCTATTATTTTAATAAAAATTGAACGTAAAATTATTCATTAACCATTATAAATTATCCATTATCCATTTACCACTATGAGAGTACCAAATTTTTTATTAACCGTTTTGTGCGCCGTTTTATTGACGGCTTGTGCACAGCAGGATTTTCCGCAACCGGAACTTCTCGACACCAACAACCAAAATACCAATAACAACCCCGTCTCGTTGACTTCTGATGACGTGCTTGACATTGAGTTGTATGTTCTCCTTGAGGGTCCGTACCGTATCAATGTGGAGTTTATGCGTACCGACTTGAATATGGAACGCGGCTTATTGCCCGGACAAACCTTGATTGGTTTGGGGACATCGACGCCTGCCTGGCAGCCGTATACAGAATCCCCTTGGAATTTTGATGAAGAGATTCAGAGCCTTGCATTTACGAACTATCCGCCGGATGTCGTGGACTGGCTTTTAGTGTCATTTAGAACGGATATAACGAGCGATACTGAAGTCGCAAAAACAACGGCTTACCTGCATTCTGATGGTCGTATCACCTTTCCAAATCTCGAAAATATCCAAGCCATTGCCGAAGAAGAGGCGGTATATATCGTCGTTGAACATCGCAACCACATGGGTGTGATGACGCCCGAACCTATTGATGTAATAGAGGGCGCGGTGGTGTACGATTTTAGCCAAGAAGACAGCTACCGCGTGTCTACGAGCTACGGACAGAAACAAATGCCTTCGGGCAAGTGGGTGATGATAGCCGGCGATGTAGACCAAGCATCGGATGATTTTAGCTATGATGTTAATGCCTATGATAAAGTGGATTGGGTAGAAGATAACGGCACTTTTGGACAGTATAAAATATCTGACCTTAATCTGGATGGCGATGTAAGTATGCTCGATAAATCACTCTGGGTGGCCAACAACGGAAAGCTTTCGGCTGTGCCGAAGTAAGTTTAAGTTTAAATAAACAATTCGCTTTCAGCGAATTATAAAAGATTAAAGTGCACGACCTGCATTTTCCTCAAAAGACGTGATTTAAACTTATTTTTAATTTAAAACAAATTTATTTTTTAATAGTGTGTTTTTAGTGAATAGTTTAAAGGTCGTACAAAAGTGTACGACCTTTATTTCCCTCAAAAAAAGAAAATTTCCGTTTGTCACTCGCGTCTGTCTGCGGACTGCTGACCGACAAACCGCCGACAGCTACGCAAGTAGCTACAAAAATTTATTTTTTTAATAGTGTGTTTTTAGTGAATAGTTCAAAAAGGTCGTACAAAAGTGTACGACCTTTATTTCCCTCAAAAAAAGAAAATTTCCGTTTATCACTCGCGTCTGTCTGCGGACTGCGGGTCGACAAACTGCGGACAGATACGGAAGTAGCTACAAAAATTTATTTTTTTAATAGTGTGTTTTTAGTGAATAGTTCAAAAAGGTCGTACAAAAGTGTACGACCTTTTCTTTGTTTTACATTGAATCTTAATGTAGCAATACGAATCGCTCTACACTACTCACTTGTCCATCAGCTACCAAATGACAAAAATACGTTCCTGCCGGAAGGTTTTTATCCAAGTCAATATGTACACTGCCTTCGTGCGTGTATAGTAGCTGCGTGTGTACCGCCTTGCCCGTGATATTGTGGATGGATAGGGTGAGTTGGTCGGGCGCACTTGGAAGCTGGTAGTTGATGGTGATGTCGTGGGTGGTGGGGTTGGGGTAGATGGAGAGATTGCTTATTTCTTCCACGACCTCCTCCACACCCACCACAGGGTCATCCAAGTGGCAGCCTTCTTCAAGGCAGCCGTACTCGTCGAGTTTGAGGACGAAGCCTGTTTGAGTATATTCGGGAAAAACAGTACCTGCGAAAGCTAGTAGTTGACCCGTGCACACATAACCGCCATCGGAGGTTTGATTTAATCCATAGCATGACAAATAAAATTCTTGTTCGAGGCTACTTTCAAAACCAAGTGGGTTGAGTTTTCTTGCCCATAGTACTTCTGCGTTTTGATTAATTTTAAATAATCTATCATCACTGATAAATACAAAATTTCCATCTACGGTTCTTATCATTTGTTCCATACTATAGTAAGTATCGTCAACACCCCACGTCTCTATCGCCTCTTGAATGTTCTTTTCCCATATCTTACTACCATCGGGAGCGATTTTAGCAAACCATATCGTTGCGTCGGGATTGTGGTTATAGTGACCAACGTTAGTGGTTTTCATCTTGTTATCTGCCCAGGCACACAAATAATTCCCATCATCGGTAGGTAGTAAGACGATGTGTTCCGAAGTGTAAGGCTCACCCAAACCACCGGGATGAATGCGCCACTGCTCTACACCGAGGCTATCTGTCTTGATGATATTGGCTACATCATGGTCATCAATCGTCGGACCGTTATTGCTATTTCTTTGTTCTGTATGGGTAAAAATATAGCCGCCATCGTGTGCAGCATGGATATGTCGCGGCTCCATCCAACAGTAATTATCGCCACAGGCAAAGTTGCTCTCCCATACTACATTGCCGAGTGTATCGGTGGATAGTAAGGTAGAGTTGACGGTATTGCCATCGTGATAATTGAGTCCGTGTACGATAGTATTGGCTTGTTCGCGGTGGGTGGCAAACATTATTGCCTCATCGCCCTGTGGGGAAGTGTATTGCCAAGAACTGTCAGTTACTATAGTGAGGTCGCTATTAAATCGGAGTCTTTTGGCTTTCAGTAAATCCTCATTAGTTCGTACAGTGATACCCATCACAACATCTTCATTATATATACTTAGAGATTGTTGATTGCGAATTTCTGTATTCATAGTCGAATCCATTTGATACTGTGAAGAGTTCAATATATCACCAAATTTATCCAATTGAGTCGATATAATACTATGTTCGAAATCAGGATAGCCTGATGTTCCTGATTCAATAACAGTATAATGATTTTCATGTTCTAATGTGGCTATTGATGTCCAACCTTCTGTAAAAATGAAAAACCGCTCCTGTCCATTTGCCACACAAGTAAAAAATATCAATATTGTTGTTGTCCAAAATATTTTTTTCATAAGTAGATAAATTATCCGACCACCACTAAAATGGTGGTCGGAAAGTGAAACAAGGTTATTTATCTGACAAGCAGAAATTTATCTGTCTTTAAAATATTACCCCTATTGTATATTGTACAGAAATATTGCCCGATAGGAAATTTGTCTGTAATGATAATTAATTCATCTTGTACATAGCCAAGTTGTTCATTGTATATGACTTGTCCTTTAGTATTTGTAACGACCAAAGATATATCATGGCTACTCTCTGTTAAAGCATACTCTATTACAACATACTCATCGGCGGGATTGGGATAAATGAGTAGTCTGTTTGTACTAATATCTTCCTCTTCATACACTTCTATGCTACGGTCTTCTAATTCCATTTCACTCGGAAAATAAACGGGTTCTTTGTAAGTATCAACTCCATTGAGTTCGAGTAGTGTGATGGCTTTTCCTGCCGTAGTATTTGCGTTTCGGGTAAAAGCCCTTAGCTCATCAATGTCAGCTTCGGATAAATCAAAAAGGTTTTTATCTTCTATTGTCCATTCTTGCATTAATTTTCTGAAATCCATGTAATCATTATGGGCTTGTATTTCTGCTTCCGAACGTGCATCAATGTTCATGAGTACATCCTCCGCTTTTTCTTCATACCCAAGGGCGTCATAAACTTCTGCCAAGCGGTATTCGTATTGAATATCTCCGGTATTGGAGTAGAAATCTATCATATCTGAGGTGCGGTTTATGGTATCTGATGCAAGTAGCTGTACTGCCTGATTGATAGCAAGATTGCGCTCGCGTTTATACTTGCTAATATCCAATTCCATTTGTTCTTTTTCTGAAATAACTGCGAAGCCTTCATTGATTTGATTACGCATAAATGGATGTAAGCGATGGGTACGATTATCCAGATTTTCCTGAATGATAGTGGATTTCGCAGCTTGGGGGTGAGCACTTAGCACATTGCGTACCATTCCTATACTCCATCCGCTTTCCTTTTTACTAACCGCCTCAAGTACCTCGTCGGAAGTAAAGGGGGCTTGCGACAAGATATTGGTATAAGCCTGAAAACTTCTCTGCGGATTTGGGTGATTGACTGCCGCAAGCAATAATGTTGTATTACCATTATCGGTCAGTGTTTGCAGCGTACCGAGTTCGGTTTGTATCAGGTTGTTTTTGACATTTTTTATACCTGTAAGTGTTATAATACCATCGTCAATGCCCATTCCACTACCATTGGATAATAAATCGGGACAAGTGGTAATGTCATTATAAGCCTCGAATATTTCTTCCATCACATTGACGCTATTATTCACTAGCGTAGGTACTACCCGTGGTTCATTTGCCGGATTATAATGATTATACGTTATTGGTGCTGCGCCCGGGAGATTCCAAATATGTAAGCCAAGTGCCGTATTTGCAGGGCTAAACAAATTCGCTGGTAAATTCTGCGTCGGCAGGATACCATTGATAGTAGCTTGTGGCAGATTGGGATTGACCTCGGGAGATACAAAGATATCTACTCTGCCATCCGTGAAGTTATTGCAGCGAAATTCTAAGCCGACTTCTTCACTTGGGTTACCTCCTGATCTATTCCGCGCGACACCTTCACATGCAACACTGAAGTTACGGAAGTTATTATTATAAATTTGTTCGCCCCCACCGTGGTTATTTCTTACGACGATGCCTGCGGTTTCGTCACCGGAGGTAGGGCTGCCGAATTGAAACTCCGATATAAGGTCATTTTGTTGTACGATATATCCGGTACAGTTGTCAAGGTGTATTCCATAAGAAGGTACGACACTCCAGTCGGGTAAATTGCCGGGAAGTTCAGGGATGATTTGCCGTTTGACATTGAAGTTATTGAGTTCTATGGCAAGGTCATTTACAGTACGTGTATATATACCATGCCAACAGTCAAAATCAGAGTTTCTGATACGGATACTGAAACTTGGGTTATTGGAAAGGCTTCTGGAGTGAATACCGTAACCCAAATTGACAAAACTGGTACGATTTCCATTACAAGTAGATGGCGGTGGGAGCGATAGTGGGCCAGTACACCTTTCATCTACACTAAAGCCTGCTTTAGAACTTGCTATACCTATCTTTCCAGAGGGTCTATTCAGATTAATAATAGTGCGTTGGTCTTCGAAGTGGTGTCCTCTGATAGCTATGCCATTGACACCATTCATCAATATGAAGCTTCCAAGTTCAGTATCAATATCATCGAATGGAAAACGATACGCATCAGTGAGTAGTGATACACAGTTTCTAAAGTTGGAAGCGTTATTGATTTCCGAGCCTGAAACTGGGTGTGTATTTTTATAGCTCCAAAACTCCATGTCTACTTGATTATCACGAAAAGTACTTCTATCTGCTCGTATAATACCACCCGTAGTGCCTACAACTGGAGAACCCAGCGTACGTTCGCCTGTGTGTACACCTACCTCGGCGTGTTCTATGGTCGCGCCTGACATATATACAAACCCTTGATTAGCGATGGCTTGACCTTGATTGTTGTTGCCTAAGACTTGGATGCCTTCCCAAGTATCGCAGGAGGTAAAGGTGCTGCCATCCATGATAAGTCTTGCACCCGGTTCTACGATGACTGTAGAGTGGTGAGCAAACATGACTATTACCCCCGGTGCTACTGTAAGCGTTGCACCGGATTCGATGGTTACTGTACCGTCTATGCAGATGGCACCTCTATCGGCATCTACATTCGGCAACCCCCATGTTGTATTTTGTGAGATGGTGACGTCTTGTTGTGGAGGGAAGATTAGGTTAATGCCTGTATTTAGGAGATTGGCTGGGGAGACCAAATCGGGGCGAGCTACAGCTATACTGGCGTGCATACGGACTGATTGCCCTTGAGAGAAGCCTGTATGACAGGCACTTGAGTATGACATGTAGGTCTCTTTTGGGTGTGGAACATTCGGGTATCCATTAGCGCAGTTTGCGGTTTGGCACTGTCCTGCATAATCCTGATTACAATCAACAGGAAATACAGGTATAAACATAATACATGGATTTGTATCAGGTACTCGGTCACCAAGAAGCTCACCCTCATTCGGAGCATGACAATCTCTTTCACAATTTGAGAAGTTAGGATTAAAGTTTTGCCATGGATGCAGTAGAAATAGATAGTGTCCTGCCTCATGGCTAAGTGTATTTTGGGTGTTATTTATTGCCTCTCCTGTATTGCCAAATCTATCGAATCGAATAACTATGCCGTCTCTTTCGGGAATAGTTATGAAAGGATCACCAGCTAAAGTTATAGGCAAGGGGGTTACGTATCCATTAGCTCCATTGGCATCTTCTACCACCCAAATATTAAGATACTTTTCGGTGTCCCATCTACTCTGATTTTTCAAAATTAAGTCTGTTGCAGTAGGGTCGGAACTATCCACAAAAGGCTTATCTGTTTCTACACGCACAATACCATTGGTACAGTTCCCATCGGGGTCTATTTTAGCCAAAGTGAATCTGATATTTGTAGTGGCATCAAAGGGATGTCCTGCTAGGTCAACCCCAGGTCCTGCAAATTGAGCATTAAGTTCGTCAATGGCATCAAATACTTGTTGGTCGGAGATGTTTTCATTAACCTCCGCTGTTTCATTATGCATAATATGCACTACTACAGGGATTTGTACGAGTTGTCCCCCCATACCCGGATTTTGATTGATGGCATCTGTGATTTGCTGATTAGTATCTTCGAATGCCTGTAGGTACCCAGGGTTTCCTTCTGCAAATGCTACTATAGCTTCATCGGTACCGCAAGGTGCAGATGCAGTTTCAGCTTGTGCCAATAGCACAGAAGAAAATAAGATACACATCAAAATCAATAAAAACGTTTTGAGGGGAATTAATGTTTTAAAAAATGTTTTAATTCTCATTTTTTTGTAAATTTGAATCTTGTTTAATAAGATGCAGTCTTTGGACTGCGTTGAATTACAGCCGTGTTGTTCTCCTTGCCGAGAACGCACGGTTTTTATTTATGAGCATCCATCTATATACGTGTACACAAGGTGGCGGACGGGCATAGGAATTTCTCTCCATAAAATAGTGATTTATGTGTTAAAAAATAAATATACGAATTTCCTTAGGGAAGAGGAAGAAAATAATCTACCCCAAATGAAGCCGTTATTTTTTTTATATGTTTGGCTAAATTTGACGCACATAGCCGAGCTACAGCCTGTCCCGTACTTGATTCGGGATAAGGAAAATTTAGTGAAACATATAAGAAAAAGAACAATTCAGACGGGTAGATTATTTTTTCGTCTTCCCTTAGCATGACATATTAAATGTCATACTTATAATGTTGTGGTATCGCAATATTGTCGGACTGTAGTAGTTTCCCATTGTCCGTAACCGTCTTTTTATCCTAAGCCAGATAAACGGATTAGAACGGATTAGAACGGATTAGAACGGATTAGAACGGATTAGAACGGATTAGAACGGATTAGAACGGATTAGAACGGATTAGAACGGATTAGAACGGATTAGAACGGATTAGAACGGAT
>Ga0209185_1000368_pt1 | contig 55947 bp, 44 predicted proteins | sample SidtaG_2_FD_187425 | JGI IMG/M metagenome (GOLD analysis project Ga0209185, IMG submission 187425) | Marine algal microbial communities from Sidmouth, United Kingdom - Sidmouth_Asex2 metaG (SPAdes) (version 2) | ecosystem: Host-associated > Algae > Red algae > Unclassified | place: Sidmouth... | reverse complement strand
AGTAGGTGTTGTTTGAACGTAACGTAGCGATAGCGGAGTGGAGAGAGTGCCGGATAGCCCGACCCCCGACTGATAAGGAGGGGGATACGCCCAAATTTTCATTCACTTTACTGGATTTGTCAAAGAATCTTTCTTTTGAAATGACTCTTCTCCAAAAACTCCTTTGGGAAGACGAAAATATCCTTACTTTTTGACGGTTTCTTTTTCCGCTACTTAGTACACTTGTTTGATTTGTAGTAAGCTATCGACTATCGACGATGGACTGATAGGCAGTTATTCTATTGCCATCCAGTAGATAATGATGTCGCCAAACATAATTCCAGAATCTGTTTCTTCAAGGCGTATTTTGGCACTCGTAGGCGTGACATCAAAAACGCTGTATGAATAAACTTCTGCTCCTGTAGATCCCTGATTATCAACATCGTTTATAGTGATAAATAAATGAGGCGGGTTGGTAAATCCACTTTCAGGGTAGTTAATTTCGCGGATGAAAAGGTCTGTACCGTTTTCCGAACTACTGATAAGCATTTGTCCATATTTTATATGGGGAATTTGTACATGATTTGCTTTTATTGTGTCTGCTTTTATTGTGCCTACAACGTGTAGTTCTTCCTGCGGATTGTTTGTGCCGATGCCTACTTTATCGTCGAAATGGTCTACAAAAAGTAGGGCATTGATGCCGTCGCCGCGGATGAGCATGTTGCCATTGTCTATATCAATCAAGTGTTGGGGGGTGGTGGTGCCGATTCCTATTCTGCTGTTGTTGTGGTCGGCAAACATCAGGGCGTTGATGCCGTCACCGCGGATGAGCATGTTGCCATTGTCTATATCAATCAAGTGTTGGGGGGTGGTGGTGCCGATTCCTATTCTGCTGTTGTTGTGGTCGGCAAACATCAGGGCGTTGATGCCGTCGCCGCGGATGAGCATGTTGCCGCCGTCTATGTCGATTAAGTGTTCGGGGATACTTGTACCAATACCGATAAGTTCGTTTTGTGTATCTGCATAAAATAGTGCGTCAGTGGTATTGGTTTGCGCTCCTTGCATGGCGTTGATGCCATCGCCGCGGATTAGGAAGTTGATGTCAGAATAATCGGGATTAATGTCAAGCGTAGAATTGATGGCATCTACTTGGCTGATTCGTTTGCTCCCAACGGTAAGTTCCCAAGTATCGGGTGCCGTAAATGCCATCCACGTGTCGGAGTCGTCATTGTGGTAAATGGTATCATTGATGCTTAGTGAGCCATTGATGTCGAGGGTGTAGTCGGGTGTAGGTGTGCCTATACCTACATTTTGCCCAAAGGATAGGCTTGCAAAAAAAAGCAATCCGAATAGAAGTTGTGTCTTTTTCATTTGATTTTTCATTGTGCAAGTATTTATTTTTTTAGAAACGACATTATACTTTTCTATATTTTGGGCAGTAGAAAGTGAAAAGTTGTCCCCTCGCCTTCTACGGATTCTAACCATATTTTGCCCCCAAGACATTCTACTATTTTTTTGCATGTTGCCAATCCTATGCCTGAACCTTCATAATCTCCCCTTTTGTGTACCCTTTGAAAGATGATAAATACTTTTTCAGTTTGTGCTTTTGGAATGCCGATGCCATTGTCTGCTATGGATATTTGGTAGAAATTATCGCCACGTGTGACATATCTCATATTAATTTTTGATGCAATATCAGACTTGGTAAATTTGAGTGCATTCGCTATGATATTTTGCAAGAGTTGAATCATTGCAACATTGGCAGCCTTTACCATTGGTAGTTCGTCGCACTGTATTTCTGCGTTTTTTTCTTCTATTATAAGTCTCAGATTACTTTTTACGATGTGGAGTATATCGTTGAGATTTACTTCTACAGATTGGCTGGGGTCTGCGCCTGATTTGGCAAAAGTGAGCATGTCTGTCAATAGCTTTTCCATGCGTTTTGCGCCTTCGTGGATATGTCCGATAAACTCCTGCCCACTGGTATCGAGTTGATTTCCATATTTGCGGTGCAGAAGCGAACTAAAGCTGCTCATCATGCGAAGTGGTTCTTTGAGGTCATGGGCTGCCTTTCCTGCAAATAGCTCTAGTTCTTGATTGGCTTTGAGCAGCATTTCTTGTTTTACACTAAGTTTTTCAATTTCCAAATCGCGCTGTTGTAGCTCAAATCGAGTTTTCGTTTCAACGAGTATTCTTGTTTTTTCTTCATCAGAGAGTTCTACTTGAAGTTTGTAAACTTGCTTCATGTAATCGCATGATTCACGAAATCGATTTGTTTTGTAGTGCAAATCCGCTAATAATTGGCCGATGTCGATGAGTTTTGGTTTGTGATTCATCGCCTCCGACATCACATAGCTTTTTTTGAGTTGTTGTTCAGCTGTTAGGTAATTTTGTATTTGATAATTTAACTGTCCAAGACAGTGCAAACAATTTGCCTCATCGGAAAGAGAACCAATTTCACGACTTATTTTGAGTGCTTGTTCGTAATTAACGGTAGCTGCGCCATATTCTTTATTAGCTTCCAACACTCTACCTATTTCCTGATAAGAATGCGTCATACCGCTTTTATTTTCAATTTTTTTATTAATATTCAATGATTTATAAATATAATTTAATGCGTTTATATTGTCTCCTAATTCTACATATGTCTGCCCTACCGAGTTATAAGCACTTGCCAAAATAATATCATCAAGTTTGTCCGATGGAAGTTCCAATATTTTTTTAAAATACTTTAATGCGTTTTCATGTTCCTTTTGAATGTCATTCAAAATACCAATGTTGAGGTATACATTAGCCAGTGCGTTAAAATCTCCCGAGTTCTTTTTAATATTCAAGGATTTCAAATAATACGATAATGCTTTTTCATAATCTCCTTCATCTTTGTATACGATTCCCATATTATTATAGAGTGAACCGCATTGATTTTCGTCTCCCAAAGCTTTATATATATTCACCGAATTAGTATAATGTTTGAGTGCCTCTTTCAAAAAACCCACCCTCAAATAATAATTACCGATTCCTTTCTGTATGCCCCCTTCACATAATTGGTCTTTAAATGTTTCATTATAATGTAAAGCCAGTTGAAAATATTCTAATGATATTTTAAAATCTGCTTTAAACCAATACAAATTTCCAAGATGAATGCCCGAACGGATAATGCCTTCGACAAAATTAATTTCTTTGGCAAGATGAAAGGTACGACAAGCATACTCTAAGGCAGTTTCTCTCGACTCAAATTTTACCTCATCAATCTCTTTGAGTACTCCCCTTATCAGTTCCTTATCCAGTATATCTCCATTCCTGTTACCCACCACTTTCAATAGAAAATCGCGAGATACATCCCCTATTACTTTCTTGGGTTCTCCCAAATAAATCGTGCCGATTTGCTGCTGAATATCTATCATAATACTTTCGCTAAAACCTCTTTATTTCATGCCTAATAATTGTCAAATTGTGTTTGACTTAAGGAAGACGAAAAAAATAGTAATAATCAGGTAAGTGAAAGAAATTAAATAAATTGTTCCATAATGCGCCGTAATTTTTTCTTCTAAAGAATTCAAAAAATCGTTACATAGCCGTAGCTACGGAATTATTTTTGTGTTTTTTAGAAGGGAAAAGAACAAGCATAATGGGGCAATTTATTTATTTTCTTTCACTAAATAAGACAGCTACAGCCATCCTTTGGTACATGCTAAATAAAGAGTATTATTGAGTAAAGTTTGGTCGCAAGTTATCTACAATAAGACCTATTTATAGCACAATTAACGCCCTGATGTGACATAGATAAAATATCTTTATTGCAAAAAAATGGAAATGGAACTGGAGAAATATTTTCTTTTACGAAGTAGTAAAAATAACTTGAGTGTGTCACAAATCGGTGGCAACACATTCCAATGACAAAATGCCTTAGCATCGACCCCGTTTGTAGAAAAGCCAAGCCCAAAGGTCATCAAGGTGCGTATCTCGCACCTTCAATGCCACCGATTTATGATACACTCAAATAAATTAAATAAATTCAGAAAGAAGGTTTGGTTTGGAGTTTTGGATTGCCGTTGCTACCGGTTTGTGATACACTCAAGTTATTTGTCCTGCGTTTCTTATAGTTTCTGGACTATCGACTAATCAAAGACTATCGTCCGATTATTACAAACCAAAATTTTGTGTTTAATATCTTTAGCAATCGCTTTTGACAGGACAATTTTTTCGTTATCCTTTCCTTTTCTGATAAAATTGCGGACACTTTCTTTGTGTGTTACATGCGCTGTGCCTTGCTCGATTATTGGTCCTGCATCAAGGTCGGCAGTGACGTAATGGCTCGTAGCACCAATAATTTTCACGCCTCTATCAAAAGCAGCATGGTAAGGCTTTGAGCCTACAAAAGCAGGTAGAAATGAATGGTGTATATTGATTATTTTATTAGGATAATGCGTAATAAAATCGCCGGATACGATTTGCATATAACGCGCAAATACGATTAAATCTACTTCGTATTTAGCAAGCAATTCGAGCTGCTTGACTTCTTGCTTGGCTTTCGTTTCTTTCGTGATTGGAATATGATAAAACGGTATATCAAACTGCTCCGCAATGGGCTTTAAAGTCTCGTGATTACTGATTATCAAAGGAATTTCCATATCCCATTCGCGCGAATGACAACGGTACAAAATATCGTATAAGCAATGCGAAAGTTTGGTTACAAAAATGGCGATGCGCTTTTTTTGGTCAGAAAAATGCAGCGTCCATGACATCCCAAATTTCTGCGCTATGAGCGTCTCAAAATACTCTTCTATCTTTTCTCGTCCAATTTGAAAACCCTCAATTTCCCATTCAATTCGCATAAAAAATTCGCCGGATGAATGGTCGCTATGTTGATCGAGATAAACAACGTTGCCGTCATTTTCATACAAAAAATCCGTCACCGCACGAATAATACCTTTTTTATCGGGGCAATGAATGAGCAGAATAGCAGTCTCATTTTTTTTCATATATATTTATAAAAAGATGAACTTATAGAAAAGAAATATTTTTTGTCGGTTAATAATAGACTTTATTTATCGTTTCTCCCAAAAATCAGGATTACGTGAAGTATGTATAACTGCATGAATAACAATCTTTTTTCGTCTTCATTTACCTGATAATGAATGATATAGGGAAATTTATTCAATATAGCAGTTCGTATTTGGCGGTATCTGATAGCAAAGATTTCAGGATGTTTTCTGATAAATATTACTTGCTCGCGCACCTGGGCTGTAAATCTCAAACCAAGTCCTCTCTTTTTATCATTATACCAATGAGCAGCTTCGCGAATATCTTCTTTCGCAAGCGGCAAAATAAAAGCATCGTACATTATAAAGTTTTTTCTATATCGTCCATAACCTTATTAAAATCAAGGACTTGTTTAGGATTATTTTCATAACTCTCAATGCGTTTATCTAATTCACGCTTATGCCACTCTGGAATATCAGCATCCATATTCTCAATGCCTTCAAATTGCTCTCGCATTTTGTTCCATTCATTGATAGGAATGAAAACACCAGTAAGGCTGCCCACACTGTCAGAGATATATTGTATGTTCATGTTACAAAAATAAGAGATTTTATCACGTTTTCCAATTTTTCTAAAAAAAAACCGTCAAGCAGAGCATCCAGCTAACTGTCAGGCGTTAGCCGTCAAGCATAAGCCTCCGTCTACCGTCATTCACACTCCTCCCCCGCTTGTTTGTACAGACAAGTTTTACAGAAGTACGTTTTTCCGGTTTTCAGATGTTCTTGTTGAACGAGTTCGTATTCGTGGAAGGTACGCGACTGCTGCGTCAGCACAGGCGTTGTAGAACAACCTATCAAAAACATAGCAGCCAATACAGCAATGGCAGGAAAATAAAGCCGTCGATTTTGTGGTGTTGGTCGTGCCAATTGCAGAATGCGCGACTTGAAAGGATGCGTACCAAAAAGCTGCAATAAACCAAATTGTTGTTGCTCTTTAAGGCGAATGAGCAAGGCAGCATAACTGCGTTGGTTGCCCGTTTTGGTAGCAGCAAAAGCATCTGCGAGGTACTCATTGAGCAAGTGCAATTCTTTTTTTATGGTATAATAAACCGGATTGAGAAACCAAAATATTTGAAGCAAAGCAATAGCAATTTGTTGCCAAGTATCGCGGTTTTCGATATGTGCAACTTCATGATAAAGAATAGCTTGTTGAGCTTCTTCGGGAAGTGTACTAAGTGCAGGTTTCCATACGACATAGCGATGCCACAGCCGGAAAGATGCCGCCAAAATCTCGTTATTGTCGTCGTAAAGCAAGTAGTAGGCTTTGCCATCAATCCATTTCAATTCCTTTTTTGACCGTCGAATCAAGCCTACTAAAAAAGCACACCTGATAGCCAACCAAATAAATATCATCAAAGCAGCAACCGCATAAATGAGCTGCATATAAAACTTATAGTCAATCGCCGTTTCGTACAAACCATATTTTTTGTACAAAACGATACTTTCTTGTTCCAATGCTTCGCATTGACAAAAATCTCTTTCGTGCATGGCTTTGTCGTAACACAATTCGACTTCCTCCTGATATGCGGTGGTTATAATGGAAGGCTCAAATACAGATTGAAGTGCCTGTGTAGCAGGGCTGGCAGAGAAAAACTGGAGAAATATCGCAGGCAAGCTCAAACTCATCGCCAATATAAAATACAAAAAGTGACGACGATGCACAGGCGTACTCCCCTCTCTTACAAAAAGGAAGTACACCAATATACCTGGCACGGAAAGCAAATAACTTAATGTAAAATAAAGTAACATTTTTTAAGTTCAAGTTCATCCCGATAGTTATCGTAGATAAGCGCAAATACCATTCATTTGCTCATTCAAAATTCACTCATTCACTCATTGATAAGACGTTTCAACTCTTCAAGTTCCTTGTCTGATATTTTGTCATTATCCATCAGCGCAGAGACAAGCGTACTCGCTGATCCTTTAAACACATTTTTCAAAGCGTTGTTTAGAAAGGTACCCTGATAATCTTCGCGGCTGATGACAGCATGGTATTCATGCGTGCGCCCATGCGCCTCATACGCCACATAACCCTTGTCCGCGAGAATTCTGACGATAGTAGAAATCGTGTTGTATGCAGGAGGCGGTTGCTCGTCCCAATTGGTACGAATGTCCTTCACAAAGGCTTTGTTCAATCGCCACAAGATGTTCATAACCTTTAATTCCAGTGGTGTTAGTATCTTTTTTGCCATAATTTTCGGTTTGACTTTGTACAAATGTACAGTTTTTTTTCGATAACTAAAAATATAGTTAATGGGTTTAACAATTGATTAGAAAATACTTAGAAAATACTTAGAAAGAATCAATTATTGTCGCTGAAAAGACTATCTATACTTTGGTTTTTAACTAAATTTGAACATTATCGAATCACGGTAATAAGGGCACTGTTTTTGAAGAAACAATTTATAGACAAACAATAATCAAATCTACCTTAACGTTTCTACACCAAATTCTTAAATTATTCTTAAAAACGAGTTTTTTGACCACTGCACTTCGCACGAAACAAAGAACGAAGAACAAAGAACGGCACAATATGAGGCGCATTTTTTTTAGTACAATTTTCTTTGTTGCTATTTCCACATCAGTTTTTTCACAAAAATACAGCAACGCATTTTTGGACATTGGTGTATCGGCACGCAGCCAAGCAATGGGCAACACGCAAGTGGCGAGCGCGAATGACGTAACCGCAAGTTTTTGGAATCCTGCCGGATTAGTCAATATCGACCCCGATGTGGTAGAAGTCGGTTTTACACATTCCGAATGGTTTGCCGGCATCTCCAATTATGATTATTTTGGTATCGCTTCGCCCTTGGGTACACGGTCTTCCGACAAATCAAAAGCCAAGCGCAAATATCAGGATGCCGTGGGCTTTTCCTTCATCCGATTGGGTGTCGATAATATCCCAAATACTTTAGAGTTGTATGACGACGATGGCACACTCAATTACGGCAACACGACCGAATTTTCGGCGGCAGATTATGCCATGATATTTAGCTACGCTCGCAAATTACCGATTGCTCGATCAAAAGGTTTGTCAGCCGTAAATATTGGTGCAAATGCCAAAATCATACACAGAAGAGTCGGTCCTTTTGCAAGTGCATGGGGCTTCGGTTTGGATTTGGGCGCACAATATTCCATCAAAGATGTGCGCATAGGACTTTTCGCAAAAGACATCACTTCTACCTTCAATGCCTGGACTTTTGATTTTACAGAAACCGAACAAGAAACACTCCAACTTACTGATAATGAACTCCCTCAAAGTAGCGTAGAAATCACCAAACCCTCAGTGGTCATCGGTGTAGCTTACGACAAACGTTTTTATTTTAGTACAGAAAATAGTAATCGAAAATCGCCCAAAGGACCATTTGTGCAGTTATTGGCAGAGGCAAATTTGATAACAACATTCGACGGACAGCGCAATGTACTCATCAGTGCCAACCCCCTCAGTATCGACCCGCGTTTCGGGCTCGAATTGGGTTATAATGACTTAATTTTCTTGCGCGGTGGCGTCAATAATTTTCAACGTGCCACTGATTTTAACGATAAAAAAATACTAGCTATACAGCCCAATATCGGTATGGGTATCAAGTTATTTGACGCACTCCATATCGACTATGCTTTCCCGATGGGCAAGCAGGCACTGACCGAAAATTCACATACGATTAGTCTGATCCTCGAACTAAATATACCACGTCTAACAGAAACCATGCGACGAGCATCTTAACCGAACGGCAGACGGCAGACGGTGGACGGCAGACGGTGAACGGCGAACGGTAAACGACAAGCGGTAAAGATATACAGCAATTCAACAGTTTTTTTTAAATTATAAAAAACCTGCCAGCTATGTGTCCAACGTCTATCGTATACCGTATACCGTCCACCATCTACCGTATACCGTCTACCGTATACCGTCCACCGTTTTTACAAAATGAAATCCGCTACTTGTTTTTTCCTTATCCTATTGAATACCAGCCTATTGATGGCGCAAGCACCTAAATTCAGCAATGAATTCTTGAATATAGGTGTAGGCGCACGAGCGCATGGCATGGGCGGCGCACAAGCGGCTACGGTCAACGATGTGACGTCGATGTACTGGAACCCCGCAGGTTTGGCGGATCTGCGCGTGTCGTTTCAGGTATCTGCTATGCACGCAGAATGGTTTGCGGGTATCGGTCAATTCGATTATTTGGCACTTGCCAAACCCGTCAAATTTGGAAATACCCGCGCTGTGCTTGGCATTTCAGGCGTGCGTTTTGGAATAGATAATATTCCCAATACGCTTGAGCTTTTGGACTCTGATGGGAGTTTGAATTTTGATAATATTACGAGTTTTTCAGCAGCAGATTATGCCTTCAATGTGGCGTATGCACAAAAGCTATTCGTCAGAGGTTTGCAGATAGGCGGCGGCGTAAAAGTAATCCGCCGACAAGCCGGAACTTTTGCAAAAGCATGGGGCTTCGGGGCAGATTTGGGCATACAATATAAGCTCAAAGACCATTGGCATTTCGGACTGTCAGCGCATGATATTACATCCACATTCACGGCATGGGAGTTTTCTTTTACCGAAGCAGAACGCGCCGTTTTTGAATTGACAGATAATAACATCCCCACAAGTTCGGTCGAAATTACGGTGCCGAAATTTACGCTCGGCACAGCTTATACCGCCAATTTTACTAAAAAAATAAAACTCCTCACAGCACTTGACCTTGACATCAATACAGACGGGCAACGCAATGTACTCATCAGCAGCCCGGCGTTTAATATCGACCCAAGAGTAGGACTCGAACTTAGTTATGGCAACATCGTTTCGCTACGCGGCGGCATTAATAATATCCAACGGGTACTCAATGACGCCACCAATGGCGCAGACAAAAACCTGATTTTTCAACCCAATGCAGGTATCGGTCTGCAAATCCCGCAGAAGAGCGATGGCGACGATGAACAACGCTATATCCGCATCGACTACGCCTACACCAATTGGGGCAATACGGCGGAAAGTTTGTACTCGCATTTGGTGTCTTTGGTCGTGGATATGCGCGTGCAAAGACTTGGGCGGAAGAAAAGAACGTAGCACGGCGCTTCCAGCCCGTGTCTCGCATACTAATAACGCAATACAGATAACTTGTACCAACGCATGACGGCATTCTTGTCTGTGCTACGTATCTCAATCAAAAATTCAAAAATTCATTTTATTATGAAAAAGTTTGCAATACTTACATTCGGATTATTATTTTTCGCATTCGGATTACACGCTCAAATGTACGTCGATAGCGATACGCTTTATGGCAACGAATGGATAAATTACGACCAGTCGCACCGCAAAGCCTACGTTACGGCAGATGGTGTGTATCGTATTCCATACCAAACGCTGGCGAGTTCGGGTGTTCCGGGTTCCGTTTCGGCGCAAAATTTACAGCTATTTGTCAATGGTGAGGAGTTACCGATTTATACTTCTACCAATGGCACAATGGGCAGCGGCGACTATATCGAGTTTTATACACAAAAAAACAAAGGCGATATGGACAAACATATGTATGTCTCGCAAGACCAATTGTTTAATCCGTACTACAGCATGTATACGGATTCGTCGGCGGTCTTTTTGACGTGGAATAATTCGACGAACAACCGACGCTTCACCAACACTGCAAATGACCTTAATAGCCTTCCTGCACCAGAAGCATCCTTCCTGCACGAAGTCGTCAAAATCGACAACCCTAAGTACAATAAAGGCGTAGAAAACGGCGAGCAGTACGAATCTACCTTTTCGCCAGGAGAGGGTTTTGGCAACTCGTTTATTTCTGATAAAACGTATAACATGACGCTGAATAATTTGGTTTCGGGCGGAAGTGGTGCGCGATTGGAGATGAATTTTGCGGCAGTGGATGATGTGCAGCACAGTGTTAATCTGAGTATTAATGGGAGCAATCTTTCCGTAGATGACGCCAACTTTTCCAATTATCGCCTCTTTAATATCGACCAAAATATCCCGACGAGTTTGCTCGCTGTAACTACAGATGTACGCTTATTGGGGCAGGTAGGTTCTTCAGATAAATATTCGATTGCTTTTGTAAAAATAGAGTACCCACGCAGCTTCGATTTTGAGGGTAAAAGTACTTTCAAATTTAATATGCCCACAAGCGGTAGTAAACAATATTTGGAAATCACCAACTTCAATTATGGCAGCCAACCGCCTATCTTATATGACCTTACAAACGATTTGCGTATTCTTACGAATGTGACGAATAATACCGTTCGCATTGCGCTTCCTGCATCAAGTACCGACCGCGAGTTGGTACTCGTTTCGCAAAGTGCGGCGACCAATTTGGAAGGTATGATTTCGGTGAATTTTACGAATTACTTTGATACACAAGGCGATTTCGTGATGCTGTGTCATAATAAATTTATGCAAGGCGAAAATTACGCCCAACAATACGCCGATTATCGCGCGACAACGGGCTACGAACCTGTGTTGATTGATATAGCTGAATTGTACGACCAATTTGCCTACGGGATTAGCAAACACTCCATGTCGGTACGGAATTTTACGGGCTTTTCATTAGAAAATTGGACGACCCAGCCCAAGTACGTTTTTATGATAGGAAAAGCCCGCCCCTACTACTCCGTGCGTACCAATTGGAATGCTCAACCCGCCTACACGCCTACTTTCGGTCACGACCCGTCGGACAATTTACTGACAGCTACAACGACTTCTGACGTGCCGCGTATTGCCATCGGACGCATACCGATTACGAGTGTAGATGAATTGAGAATTTATCTAAAAAAAGTACAAGCATTTGAAAATAATGTCAACCTACCCCAGACTATCGAAGATAAAGCATGGATGAAACGCATCATTCACTTAGGTGGCGGTGATGTTTCGATTCAAACTGCGATTAAAAATAATCTCAAACAATACGAAGATGTTATTGAGGAAGACTTTTTCGGTGGCGAGGTTAGTTCTTTCTTTAAAAATAGCTCTGACCCGATTCAAATTTCGACTTCAGGATTGTTGGATTCATTGATCAATGATGGCTCGTCCATGATTACTTTCTATGGTCACTCTTCGCCCAATAGTTTTGATTTCAATCTGGATTCGCCCGAAAATTATGAAAATCTAAACCGCTACCCATTGATACTTTCATTGGGTTGCTATAGCGGACAAATTCACCAAAAAGCAAAAAACCTCGGCGAACGTTTTGTCTTTGTAGAGGATGGTGGTGCGATAGCTTTTCTCGCTACGGTGAGCCTTTCCGGCTTGCCTGCGTTGGATGTTTTTGCAGAGCGTTTTTACCGAAAATTAGCGGTCGAAAATTATGGTCAGGGCATTGGTGATGTCATAAAATCTGTTACACAAGAACTTGAAGACCAAGGGGTTGGTATTAGTAATCGCATTGTATATCATCAAATGACGCTGAATGGCGACCCTTCTATTCGCCTCAATTCTGCACCTGCGCCCGATTTTATTGTCAAACGCTCTTCTATTGCTTTCGACCCGGCTACGCCGGATGCCAATGATGGGTTTGACCTTACATTTACCGTAACAAATATTGGTAAAGCTACGCCAGATCAATTTCGACTTTTGATAGAGCGTATTTTGCCGAATGGCGTAGAAGTAACCGTCGTGGATGAAATGGTGGATTCGCCCGAATTTGAGCGTGAATACAACTACACCATGCAAGCACAAAACGGTTCTATTGGTCTCAATCAATTTAGAATCACCGTAGATGCAGGCGAAAATATCGCCGAATTGCCCGACCCAGCAGCAGAAGATAATAATACCGAAATCGCCGATTTATTCATTTTTTCGGATGATGTAGAACCCGTTTACCCTTATGACTTCAGCATTTTGGGTTCGGCAGACGATTTCGTTTTGAAAGCCTATACTGCCAATCCGTTTGCAGCAGAACATACCTATCAACTGGAAATTGATACTACCGAACTGTTCAATAGTCCGATGCTAAAAAGCACCGAAGTAACACAGCCCGGCGGCTTGATTGAGTGGACGCCAAATATTGCCCTGACGAATGAAACGGTTTATTACTGGCGTGTGCAGGTAGACCCCAGCGAAGTGCCAGATGCACTCGGTTGGCGCGGACGTTCTTTTGTGTATCTGAATGGCGAAAATCCGGGATGGAATCAATCGCATTATTTCCAGTTTTTAAAAGACCGTTTTAATAATCTAAAATACCCTAATCGTCATTTTGAATTTGTAAATGATAATATCGAAGTTGTCGTTAATAATGCCCACGTAGGTGTATTGAATACCAATGAGATAGATTTTTCTGTGAATGGTTCGAGGCTTTACGATATAGAAAATTGTGAGAAGAACGAACAGGGCATGTATATCGTTTTATTCGATGAAAATCTGACGCCAATAGTAAATACGCAATCTGGGACAAATCAAGGTCAGTACAGTTCGTTTTTATGCAGACCAACTGCCCTTGCATTTTTATACCCAACTGATACCCCGCAGGGTCGTCTCAATCTTCAAAATTTCCTCACAGGTATCGTCACCGCACTGCCAGAGGTGCGTTATATGCTCGCATACAGTCTCAATGATTATATGCCGGAAACCTGGACACCAGGGCTTTCCGGAGCTTTTGCAGCCCGTGGTTTGATGCAAGTACCAACGACACAAGGTGCGCCTTATGCAGGTATGGTTGACCTCGAAGCAGGGATAACCATCGGCGAGGTAGTCGGTGCAAATGAAGGCGCGATTATCGAAGCAGTTTTGACTGTAGAGGGCAGTTGGACAGAGGGCGTATTGGCTTCGACTATCGTAGGTCCGGCGACCGATTGGGGCTCAATGCACTGGGACACTTCGGAAGAAGAAGCCAATGACGAGGTAGTCGTGAGGGTTTACGGCATTACACCGCAAAATGAACGTGTCGTTTTATTTAATACCGTCACCGAACGTGATTTTATTTTTGAAGGCGGAAATAGTATTGATGCGGCGGCTTATCCACGTTTGCAATTGGAGTTTGACATCGCCGACCCGGTGAATGCTACGGCAACACAACTCGAACACTGGCGCGTGATTTATGATGAATTGCCAGATGTTGCCTTGCGCCCTGATTTAGTGTTTACTTTTGAAAGTGATACCATCAGACGCGGTGAAAATCTGCGTATGAAAATCGCCGTACAGAATATTAGCGGCAGCGATTTGGATAGCCTTTTAATGAGTTATACCATTGTCAGCAACAGTACAAATGTGTTTTCGGCAACGGATAGATTGCGTCCGCTCGCGGCGAGTGATACGCTGGTTGCTTTCCTCGAAGTAGAAACCAAAACGTTTTCCGGCAATAATCAACTCATCATCGAAGCCAATCCGAACGATGACCAAGCAGAAGCCACTCGCGTCAATAATGTAGCTATCAAGTCATTTTTTGTTGATGGCGACAAACTGAACCCGATACTGGATGTAACCTTTGACGGTCAGCATATTATAGATGGTGATATTGTTTCTGCAAATCCAAATATCGTTATTTCGCTACGCGATGAAAACGAATATCTTGAATTGGCAGATACTTCTTTATTCAAAATTTTGATGAAATATCCAGGCGAAAGTGCCTTGCGTCAGATTTCGTTTGATAGCGATTTGATTACCTTCTACCCTGCCGAACGTGGTAGTTCGGAAAATAAAGCGATTATTGAATTGCGCCCAAATTTGGAACTGGACGGTGTGTATCAGTTGTTTGTACAAGCTGAAGATGTGTCGGGCAATCAATCGGGCGATTTGGACTTTAAGGCGTCCTTTGAAGTCGTGCGTCGCAAAGGCGTGACCAATGTCTTGAATTATCCTAATCCCTTTACTTCATCTACGCGCTTTGTGTTTACGTTGACGGGCAGTACCGTGCCGGATTATATGAAGATTCAGATTATGACGGTCACCGGTAAAATCGTTCGCGAAATCACAACGGAAGAACTCGGTGACCTCCATATCGGCAATAATATCACCGATTTCGCATGGGATGGTACCGACGAGTTTGGCGATAAACTGGCTAATGGCGTTTACCTCTACCGCGTCGTCACGAAAGATAGCAACGGACAGGAATATGAGCGTTTTAATAATAATACAAATCAGTACTTCAAGAATGGATTCGGTAAGATGTATTTGATGAGGTAATAATGCGATAATGCTGAAATGCTACAATGCGATAATGTTTAATGAGTGAATGAATGAATGAATGAATGAATGAATGAATGAATGAATGAATGAATGAATGAATGAATGAATGAATGAATTATTGAGTAGAAAAATTTAAACCAATAAAAATTATATGGAAGAAAAAAATGACAAGATTGAAGACGTTGATGAAAGCGAGGACTTTGTACTAAACTTTGGTGATATTATTATTCCTGAACCTGAAACCCAACCAACTCAACCCTGTGATTTTAAAGATAGAAATCATCATATCTCCCCTCGTGATGAAAAGAATATCGAAGTAATTTTAGAAGAAACTTCTTATCACGAAGCAAGTCACTATGTCATGGGAATCATCATGGCGAAGATGAAGGGTTTTAAATTTGAATTTCCTTCTTCAATATTTATGAATGTCAAGGAGGGTGAAAAATTTATGGCGAGAGTATCCTATGCTGGTGATAGAAATTATCTTTATGATCCAGATGAAAAGGATATTGACGCAAAGTTGATACAGATATTTAATTTGGCAGCAGGTTATACTTCTTATATTGTTTTTAAACATCCAAAAATAAATAATTTTATTACAAGTCCGAATATCAAAGATGAAAATGAAGTATTAAGCTCAAATGTCAAATACACAGCTAATTATATTAGTGATTTTTATAAACCTGACCTGACAAAATTAAACAATTTTAGAAAAAATCATGATATTCGGAAAATCCAGAAATTATTACCCTTAATTTTTTACTACAAAGATGCAGAAGGGCTTAATTCAGAAACAACTTTAGAATCTATCATAGATGAATTAGCCAGATTTATGTGCTTACATCTAAAAGAACCAATACAATACGTTGCAGATTTTCTGAAAGAAAACAATGGTAAAAAAATCGAAGGTGAGGAATTAGAAAAGCTACAAAATAAAATTTCTGAAATGACTAAAGATGTGAATTTGAATGAATTGACAGAGGTAATTTGGGAGAAAATAGATGAGGTGGTAGAGGAACATAAAAGCATCTAAACTTACCCCTCACCTTCATCATCAAACAAATCCATGGATAGAAAGCAATTAGCACAAATAAAAAAAGAGTTGGAGGGTTTCATTTTGCAGATTAGTGAGTCGGAACATAAGTTGGAGTATGCCTGTCTGATACCCGCTTACGAAAATGAGCGAAACGGTCCCTTGATATTACAGGTACATGCCGATTGGATAGAGCAAACGGGGTGTTACAAAGCTATATCAATTGTGGTCAATTATTTGTTTAAAAGCACCACAACAGAAACACGAAAAAATATTTACAGGATAGATATTTATAATGAAAATGGCGACCTCCACTGCACTTCCGATGACTACATATTAGTCGGTGAAACTCCTGCCTTGATGTACTAATTTAACCTCACATTTCTCAAAAAATACTCGTTTCAGAAGATGTATTTAATGCGGTTATCCATGCGTAAAACGATTTTGCCAATCGTTCCTCTGTGGCGTGACGATTTGCAAAATCGTTTTACGTCTCCCCGTCCTGCGAAACATAAGCCACATCAGACGGCGATTCTTCCGCTACTTCTTGGCACTCTACTTCCGCAAGTGAGTAATCTGCCGGAACTTCTTTTTCCACCGTCAAATGATTCAAGTCGTAAGCTGTGGATAGGTTATCAACATATTTGAAGATGTCATTGCCAGTTGATTTTTCGCGCATCGCCATTAAATCAGCGGCAACTTGCTCCTTATTTTGAAGCAAATGCGCCCGTAGTGCCAGTTTAGCTTTTTCTAATGCGTTCATCATCAAGATTTAAAACAAATGAATGATTTTTTTGAATGTACAATATCTGTCTTGTCGGCAAATGCAATAATAATTCTCGGATTCAAAATAGTAAAACTTTTTTGTCGCTGATTAAAAGCGACTTTTATGCCAACTCGCTCATTATTCTTATAGTCCACTGCCCGAATAACCTTAAACGGAAACACTTCCGGCGGGCATTGAGTACGAAGATAATCAATTATCCAACAAAGGTCAATACCCTTTATCCCGTCCTCATCAATCAGATTAAACTCCCATAGTAGTTCCACAAAACCGACCAAGTCCTTTCGATTTCCCGCCAAATCTAAATAGAAACCGTCCTTATCATGGTCTATCTCTATTTCGGATTCGCACACAAAGTAGTCGTTAGCGTAGTGATTTTTGCCCCAAACTTTGGCATATTCAACATTGAAATCCCAAAAATAATACCCTTCTCCCAAAAATGGTTGTTTATCATTTTCGAGGTCATATATCGAAAGAAACGGAAACTCGGTAAGCACTTCATGTTCCCCACCTTGTTTACTACATGTATGATGTACTGTGAATTTCATGGTTTTACAAGATAAACGGATTTTGGTGTGTAATGATTCATTAAAAACCAAAATTAAGGTTTTTAAGCCTAACATCAAAACGTTATATTTGCCTCAAAAGTAAACTTATGTTATCTTTCGACAAATAAATCATCAACCGATATGGACTTTTCTAAAGAAAATTTATTAGCCAAGCAAGAAGCTGACCGCCAATACACCAAATGGTACAGCCAACTTTCGGATGAAAAGAAATTTGAAATGGTCTATGGCGGTTATGATTTTGTGGCTAAAAAAATCCGCCATGATGTATTGCGCGAAAACCCTCATGCCACCGAGTCCGACATCAGTATGCGCTTCATCGAACTCACACAAAGCGATTACCCCGAATCCACCATGAATTTTATCCGCGAAAAAATGCGCGAACGTTCCGAAGCGGACTGGCAAAAACGGTTCAAAGCCATGAAAAAAGCACTTGGTTGGTCGTATGAAGATATGGCACGATACATGGGCGCATCGGGCGGTGATTCGGTGAAGGCATCGGTCAATCGGCAGTTACCGGCTTTTGCAAAGTTGGCGGTTTGTATGTTTGAAGGAAGACATGAAAAGTGATATATCTCAAAAAAGACATCGTTTTAGAAGATGTGTTTTCCGCCTCTTCCCTTACCAGTCATCCTCCTCATTCTTCATTTCCTCGATAATGGTCGAAATACTTTTAAACGCCTTAAATGCGGTCAAACTTGGTTGTAGCTTTTCGTAGCTGTCGAGTTCTTTTAGTTCTTCATCAATAATATCAAAAACTTTGTAATTCGCTATCACGATACACTTATTTATGGCGCGTGTTATGGCTACATTGAGTCTGTTTGGGCTATAAAAAAAGTCAAGTCTCCTTTTCGATTGAAGTGGATGCGAGTTGGACATGGTGTAGATGATATACTTTTTTTCCTGCCCTTGCATTCTATCCACGGTGTCAACAAATAAGTCCTTAATTGGAAATGATTCGATTAATTTTTTCACTTGCTTTTTCACTTCCCGAACTTGCGCGCGATAAGGAGTCAGAACGGCTATTTCGTTTATCTGAATATCATTCGAGATTAAATCTTTTATTAAGGCAGCCACAATTTGCGCCTCATAAACCGACCGACCTAAAGCGTCAAATTCTTTGTGCAAATACAAGACAATTGAATCTTTCGAATTCAAAATATCCGAATAATCAGTTGATTTATAACGTGTTGCATCTATTTTTTTTATCGGGCTACTGACAAGTTCATTTGAATAAAATAGCTGATTGGGAATTCTGATTAAATGCTCATTTAAGCGATAGGATATATTTAAAAGCGAAGAATTTGTAGGATATAAGTTGATTAGTTTTTCGAAAACAGACCCGTCGAATAGAATGTTTCCAGTGTTTTTCGGAATAATCGGCGCGAGTTGTTTGTGGTCACCAACAAAGATAAATTGACTCGATTTGGACATAACGGCTATTGCTAATGGAATGCTCATTTGGGCTGCCTCGTCGATAATCGCCACATCAAATTCCCAATTGTTTAACCTTTTAGAAGCCGGATAACACATACAAAATGCTGTACCACCAATTATGATTCCTTGTTGAGATAAATACTTATCAACCATATAATTAGCCCACGGCAATCGCTCTCGCTTCGTTATATTTTCGTTTTTTGAAAGCTCGGACGCTTGGTATTTTTGCCCAATTTTAACGACTTTTGACGCATCTTGCACTTGTCTGGAGATAGCATTGAGGCTGTTATTGATGGCAGCATGTGTGGGACCGCTTATGAAGATTTTTTTGCCTTGTTCTGCGTAGGTTTTCGCCAAATGCGCTATCGTTTCCGTCTTTCCCGTGCCAGGTGGACCTTGTATTAGATGGAAACGATTGGAACTTATCGCGTTTTCTATTGCCTTATTTTGGGAATCATTTAGCTTGGTATAATGAAAATTTTCTACTCTTTTGCAGTCAAAAGTTCCGTTTAATATCGCCTCAATTTCTGCGCTTTTAAGTTCTTTATTGATTAAATGCTCATAAGTAGCTTGAAATAATTTGAGTGTAATATTGCTTTTTTTGACGTTTATTTCCCAATTATTTTTGTTGTGGACTACCTCTAAATAGCAGTGTTTGACATCAAAACTATTGGGTGCAAGGATAAATTCATTGACTTCGTCTTCAATAATTTCCATCGGAAAACGGTGATTTCCATTACTCAAATACACGCTTGCACCTTCTCTAAATTTTGAAATATTATTTTTGCTATAGATTCTTGCTTTAGCTATAAATTTTTGACCGTCAGGAATTTGAGGCACCCATTTATTTGGGGCAGAATCGTGAAATTCAAATTCCACTCTGAGTCCAGTCATCGTAATTCCTTTTGCAACTCTCTCGCTAAGAGGCAATTGTATTTGCTCCTCAAAATTAGATTCTGCTTTTTTTTGTTGAAGTTCAATGGCTTCCTTAAAGTCTTGTATCAATGACATGGCTATCTTTTTGCATTTACTGAATTAAAAATCGTTTCTACAACCGAAGTAATAACGGGGAGTTTTATTAGAAAATATGTGTCGTGCTTTTTGTGCAGCACGACCAATCGCATTGATGAAATCCTCATGCCATATTTCTTTTCCAAAATATATTTATATATATTTTGCTGTAATAAATATTTGTAATAACTACAATTATTGAAATCGGCTAATTCATCCAATTGAAGAGAGAACCCTCGCTTATCCGGATGCCCGTCAATGATGAGTTTTTTGCTTCTTTTCCAATCTAAAATAATGTAAGCATCTTCGTTTTTCTTTTTAAAAAGCGCATCGACTGTACCCGCAATATTATATTCAGGAAAGACTATTTTTTTCTCTGCTTCTACAAAGTCCAGTCCTCTTTTGAGTATTTCGTTTTCATAAAACAAATTAAACATATTAAACTCGCCAAAATGTGCGTCATAGGAAACTTTATTTAGAAAATTCTCAATTTGCTCGTGCAAATACGTACCTTTTTCGGCGGCTTCCAGTCTATTTTTTTCAAATTTCGCTCGAATTATTTCAATCGGTATATTATCGTCTTTTGCCTTTCGTTCAAAATACTGTTCTATATCAAATGGAAAAAATCTATCTACGAGTGTCGTCACCGATATATACGCTGCATTTCCGGTTTTATCCTTTGGGTGAGTGTATATATGACTGCCTTCGTCAAACGCTACCTCGCTATTTTGACTCTGCACCGTAATAATTTCAGTACGATTAATTGGCAATTCTTCTTCTTCGACACCAACGATAATTTGCCGCCGTTCTTCCACTTTATCAAAGGAGTCAATTCCTAAATATTGCTCTCTATACCTATCTTTCTCCCACCTAACACATTGTTTATCATCCCATTGTAACTCTTCTATTATTTTGGATTTCGCTGATTTACTATTCTGTTTTATTGAATTTATTACATCTTCGATGTAAAGAATACACTCGTCTGATTGTGTACAAATTTGTTTTTCAGTAAATCGTATGACAAGCCAACCGCTTTCCGTAAAAAACAAATCCCTCACCCTATCTTTGCCTTTTAAAATATGTTCGGCATCCCTAAAATGCCTCGGATAGCGAAAATATCCATCATAGGGTTCATCAATTTCTATATCAATAAATAAATTTAATGCTTTATCAAAAAGAATAATATCTGGTTCATAAGGCTGATTAAAATTTGGAATGGTCAAATGTTGGTCAGTAGATAGCGAGATATTCAACGACTTTTTCAATAATTTCTGAGCAAATTCGTCTTCGATATAGCCCTTATTATTTGACCTTCCATTCCGCGGTAGCTTGAGAAGTGAGTTCTTTTTGGGCATCATTACAAACGGGTAGCGAAGTGGATCTTCTTGATGAAAGAAATCATTGGGACTATATTTTATGCTTAAATCAGTGGTTTGTTCGGGGTTCGGTTTGGATTGAATTATCTCTTTTACTAATTCAATATCTTCACTACCATCAATAATTAGTTTTGACTTCCCCGATTGTAAAGGTGATTTAGGTTTAGACATTATAGCCCTTGTGTTTCACTGATGAATAATCGTATTTGTTGTGAGCGGTATAAGGTTGCAGCAAGTCTGTTCCTTCAACCTTACGCGCTATTTCTGCGAATATATAAAACACAATTCATTCTCCCTAAAACATTTAAATTTATCTCAAATATAAAGTCATTTCCACACAGTCATCATATTATAATTTGGCTGTAAGTGGATAAAAAACTATACTTAAGTAGTGGGACAAAAATATCCTTACTTTTTGACGGTTTCTTTTTCCGCTATTTTTACCTACAAAAATCCTTACGTAGCGTAGGCTATGTGCGGTTTTTGCAAGAAAAAATATCGAAAAAATAATCACGTCAAAATTGTAAGCCTGTTTTTGTCCCACTACTTACAGCCAAATAAACCGTATATTTGGCTATAAGTAGGTTAAAATAAATACTTACAGCCAAATATAAAAAGCATGACACCATTAACTCATCGTACCGCTCACGATATTCAGTCAGACCAACCTTTTCAATAACTGGCTGCATCGGAAACATACGCCTTTACGCATTGTCAATATCAAAACGGTCGCCTGTTAAATCTGTGTAGGATTTCAATTCTTCAGCGAGCCAATAGAGCTCGTTTATATTTTGTTTTTTCATAAAACTAATTTTAAGTTTTGATAGAAGGTTCTGCTGAAATAAGGATATTTTTAAATTATTTTATAATAAAAAATATTTATAAATAATTCATTTCTAATAATAAATAAATTAAAAAATAATTTTAATTAATTAAAAAATGGCTATATTTCAGTGCGACCATAGAAGAAGCTTTTACCTAAACCGTTCTTGCCACCTCTTTACTCCCGTCCTATGCGGTGTTGTTCGTGCGACTTTCAAAGTCACCAACGCATCGGCCGCATTGAAGGTGAGGAGGTGTTTGTTTCTTCGTTTTTGAAGCAATAATGAGACATGATAAGACTTTGATTTTTGATAGAAAGTCTAATGTCTCAGCAGAATTAAAAAAAAGGCGAGTTAAATAAATTCAGTATCTGTTTATCTCGCCTTTCTTCAAAATTTACCATACACAAACCTCACTCCACTTCATACACCAACTCCGTCCGCAAACAAAAGCAACCTACCCCGTTTTCGATATTCGTAAACACCGTCACCGGTTCAGAAAAAGGATTAGAAGCAGCAGTGGAATTTAGTGCCAATGACCGAGCGTATAAATAGTACTCCTTCGTCACTGAACGCCAATAGAGTGTAAATTCATCACTATTCGCTGTTTTTTCAAAAGGAATAACCAACGTTTTTTGCTTGCCGTCAAAACTCTTATCCGCTACCAATGTTGCCCTGCTGAGAAAACTCGGCGCAAAAATCGGGTCTGAAAATAAATCGTCTTCGTCTGACAAAGTCGCGTGGGATTCAAAAAAACCTTCGATAATACTGCCGTCTTCGTCCGTGTAAGCATAAGGTGCTTGTTGAGAAACGGATATTTCATAATAATTTTCTTCTCCCGCGGGGTCGTCAAAGGTAAATTTCAATTCTCCGTTTCGATCATCAGACTCACTACTGATATTTCTAAAATTAATATCTGACAAAGCAACCGCACGCGGCATAGTTTGCGTCGCTTCTGTATTGTTGAAATTCGGGTGTTTGACCACTAATTTAAAAGTCTCTCCCGTTCCGCCGAATGCTCCCGAAATCGGAATGGAATAACCACCACCCGGATTCACCCCAGTACGCTCGTAAGTATATAACAATTCCTCTCCTCGATACAAAAGCACTTCCGCACCGTTAATAGTCAAGTTATTTGAATTGGGAATATAGTCATCCAAATCATAAGTCTGCGTGACATCCGCGACGATGTAAGACGTATCCGTGTCGGAAATAAATGCACTGACTGCCAGACGATTATCGTGGCTCGTAGGTGGTACATCTATCGTGCTGTTGAAGAAATCTTTCTTACAACTCGTGAGGCTTAATAAAATTATTACGGCGAAAATTGCCGATATATTGTGATACATATTTTTTATTTTTTTATGTTTGTAAATTAATTTGTTGTTGGAGCAAGTGCTTTTTATTGAAGAGAAATTCTAAAAATTAAAACTCCAATTAAAATAAGGAAGCACAGGAAAAATACTGATTTGTCGAATGACGGGTTTGTCTGCACCGCCGTTGTTCGCAGGTTCGGAACTCAACAATAAGAGAAACGGATTGGCACGATTGTACATATTATAAAAGCCGAATGACCACGTTCTCCCCCATAGTTTTTTCTGTTTTGTGAAACTGATACTCGCATCTAAACGGTGATAATTCGGAGTGCGAAAGTTGTTTCTGTTTTCGCCGAAGGACGTAAGAAACTGGAAGCTGTTGTTAGATGACCCTTGCGGAAATATGCCGACGAAGCGTCCTTCCCCCAAAGTATAAGCATTTCCGGAGCCGAAAACCCATGATGCCGATACAGAAATACGTTCGTTGATTTCATACATTCCTACTATAGAAATGTCGTGGCGACGGTCGTATTTGAAAGGATATTTTTTACCTCGATTGATGTCGTCGAATTGTCTGTTTGTCCAATTCAGCGTATAACCTACCCAACCGGTGAGCTTCCCCTGCTTTTTTCGAAAGAGTAATTCTGTCCCGTAAGCCTCGCCTTTTCCTTGCGTCACATTGTCCTCCCAATTACCAAAATTGACAAAACTCGCTCCTTCTTTATAAGACAAAACGTTGGTCATTTTCTTATAATAACCTTCCGCCGAAAACTCGTATTCTCTATTAAAATCTTTGACATATCCCAAGGCAAATTGCATACTGCGCTGCGGTTTTATTCTGTCCGTCGTCGGCAACCAAAGGTCAGTCGGCAAACCCAGATTTTCATTCGTCAAAAACTGAATATACTGTTGCATCGTCGTAAAAGAAGCCTTCAAAGCCGCACCTTCGGGCAATAAATAACGCAGACCGAGTCGCGGTTGCAAAGAAGTATAAATTCCTTTTTCTTTGGAAAATGTACTGAAGTGAACGCCTGCATTTACCTTTAATTTGTCGCTGATTTCAAAATTATCTTCCAAATACATCGCCGTCTCAATTGCCTTCACCGACTCTTGCCCAAAGACCGTATCACTCGCTATACCTGCTGTTTGATTTTTGACCTCAAACGTGCCGGGATTAAAATCATGTGCCGTGATGTTACCTCCGAAACGCAAACGGTGACGCGGATTTGGCGTAAAATCAAAATCAATTTTAGCCGCCAAGTCTTTGATGCCTGAGTCATAACCCAAAGAAAAAAGGTCTTTAATCGTCTCGTCTTCTTCAATGATAATATTCTCTTCGCCGCCTTTGGTATTGAAGTTATAGCGGCTGTAAGTCAGCGTCAGATTTGAAAAAAGGCGTTTGCCCCAGATTCGATTGTAGCGCAACGCAGAGGTCAAATTTCCCCAACCCAAACCGATTTCCTGTCGATAGCTTCCGTCCGAAAACTTGTCCGTCACATCAAAGTAGAACTTATCCAATCCGTTATAAACACTTAAATAAAGACGGTCTTTGTCCGAGAAAGTATGGTTAATTTTAGCATTAAAATCATGGAAAAAGTAGCCGACTTTACCGTCACTGTTTTGGTCTTTCAAAGCTTTAGTAATAATAGGTCGCGACAACAAATCAATGTAAGTCCGCCGTCCAGAAACAATAAACGAGGTTTTTTCACTTCCCAACGGTCCCTCTAAAGTAAACTTCGCGGCCATAAGCCCAATGCTGCCCGCCCCCTTCAATTCCTTCTTGTTGCCTTCCTTCATATTGATGTCCAAAACCGAGGAAAGTCTGCCGCCGTAACGTGCTGGAAAACCGCCTTTTATCAGTTTGACATCCTTAATCGCATCGCTGTTGAATACCGAGAAAAACCCGAACAAATGCGAAGCATTATAAACTGGTACTCCGTCCAAAAGGATGAGATTTTGGTCGGGCGAACCGCCTCTGACATAGAATCCACTTTGCCCCTCACTGCCCGACTGTATGCCAGGCAGGAGTTGCAATGCTTTCAAAATGTCAGTTTCTCCCAAAAATGCGGGCAATTTTTCTATCTCTTTGACAGAAAGCCGCACAGTGCTCATTTGGGTTTCTCGGTCGGCAGTTTCTTCGGATTGAGAGGCAATTACTTCAACTACATCCAAATCAAAAGACGGTGCTAAATCAACGTTCAGTTTCTCGTCTTTGGTCAAAGCGAAGGCTATCAAAGACGTTTTATATCCCACGTAACTCACTGCCAAATACACGCTGTCGGTCGGCAATGTGAGCGAGTAAAAACCATAGTTATTACTCGTCGTTCCCGAATTGCTCTTCAAGTCAAAAATATTCGCGCCGATAAGTGTCTCACCGGTTTGACCGTCGGTGACGTGTCCGTTGATTGTGTATTTTTGAGCAGAAAGCTGCGAACTCAAGACGCAGAAAATCAGCAGGCAAAATGCCTGTATCAGTTTTACAGTCATAATATTATTTTGATAAATGATGTTAAAAGACAAGGAAAATGGAGCAATTATTTATGGAACTTGCTCGAAATAGAATTGTTGTATCAGAAATTAGTCTTTACAAAAATAGAAAGAATCTGACTCTATCCCGCCTGATGAAAACTCTGTTGTCCCAACTGCTGAAGCGCGAATAACGAAGCAAGTTCCCGCTGCGTAGGTGCTCAAATCAACCGTTTCCGTGAAAGTAAATTCCTTATCCGAACTCGCTTTTTGAAAGTCAATAATGTTAGTATCACTTTCAGAAGGAATAGCCTCTAAACCTTCGAGCGTTGCACGATTTTCCCCTACTTTAAACAACTTGACTCGCAGGTCTTCTAAAGCTTCGTCACTTTTGAAAAAGACGTCAACGGAGAGATTTCCGTCTGCGGGTACCGTTCCTTTTTTCTCTACTCCGGAGATTTCAATTTCTACTGTTCCGTTGCGAATTGCGTCTCTTTTATCACAAGAAGTCACGACGATGAGTGCAATAAAAGTCAACAAGATTAAATTTAATTTGTAGTTCATGCTATGAAATTTTGTGAGACTTGCGGGCATAGAAATCCCGTTTCGTGACCGACAATTATCGGTCACAATCAGTCTCAATTATTAGACTTTATGAATGAGGTTGAGTGAGATTTAAACGCCGCTATTTTGTTCTTAGTTTTCTTTTTAAAGAAGGATAATTGTTGATACTTTGACTGATTTAAAAGGGAAAATAAGGGCAAGAGAGCAAGTTTAAAGCCACTCAATCTCATTCATGAAGTCTATTAATTATGAAAAGTTATTTTTTTATTTTAAAAATGCCAACCGACTCCGACGCCGCCCCAAAGATCGAAGTTAGTTACCTCAAAATTATTTGCTCCGACGATAAAAATATCTCCGAATTCCATGATAGGTAAAACTTCAACTTTCCAAAAAAAGCGACCGCCGTATTTTTGATTGCGGTAACCCAATTTCGGATTAGCCAACACGTAAAAATCGTTTGGTTCTTCGGGGAGTTTGTCATTCATAAAAGTAACACAGACTCCGAAATCAATGTGGTGCGCACCGCGAATTTGTCGCGACTGATAAATAGAAACAGGTGCAAGCAGAGGAATCGTTCCCTCTGGAACAAAACTTAAATCAGGCGGATTATAAGAAATCCCAACCTGTAAATAGGTCTTCGCCTTTGGTCTAAATCTCAATATTCTACCGTAATTTAGAGAATAAAAACCACCTTGTCCTAACAACTCCAGAGCTGCATAATTTTTATAATAAAAAAGGTCTTTACTCTTAAAAGTGGTGTCTCTCGCCCAATCCAAATCAATCGCACTCAAGTCGTCAGTCGGTAAAAAAATGATACCCGCAAAAGAAAGAGGAGAAGATTTTAAGGAAGCATAAGACAACTCGATTTTAACTAAATCAGACTTTTCAAGCTCTTCCTTTTCTTGAAAAACAGATTGATTTGCTGCCTTTTCTTCTCCTGTCGTCACTGTAATCAAGTCATCGCCAATACTATTATTTTGCGCGTTTACATTCTCCTCTACTTGATTTTCAGTAACTGTTTCTGTGTTTATTTTCGACTCATTTGCCGTTACACTTTCGATATTCAATCGGTTTATCTCTGCTTCTTTATCATTTTCAAAACCTGTCAATTCATTGCTTGATAGTTCTGTCTTTTGAGTAATAACCTTACTGCTTTGCGACTCATTTGACTGATTAAAAGTTTTATTGTCAGTCGCTTCCAGATTTGTTGTTTCACTTTTTACAGATTTTTTTTCGGCATTATTAAACTCATTATTTTGTCGTTCTGTGTCCGATAATTCAGTTAATGCCTTATTTTCTTTCGGTTCTAAAACTTCCTCTTTCGCACTTTTCGTCACTTCCGTTATTACTTGTTCCGACGTATTCGGCTCTCCAAAATTTTCATGAATCACAAAACCGATGACAGATAAAAGCAAAATTATCCCTGCCGTTCCCAAGCCCGTCACAGTTTTACTCCACTCCGCCGGTTTAGGATTTTTCTTAGCCATTAATGACTCCCATTCTGCATCGGTATCTAAATCGGAAGCGTAATCAATTATTTTATTTTTAAAAGAATCTAAATTGTCAATGTTTTTCATATATAATTTTTTTGACCATTCTTTATTTCTGTAATTCTGCTTCTCAATTTCTTTTTCGCTTTAAAAAGTTGCGTTTTTGAAGTCTGTAAACTAACATTCAGCGTGTCCGCAATCTCTTGATGAGAATAACCGTCGATGACGTAAAGGTTAAAAACCGTTCGGTATCCAATCGGCAAATCAGCAATTAATGACAAAATTTCTTCTTCGGAAAGCAAACTGTTTTGCTCCTCCCCTTCTTCATCTGTAATAAAGTCATCCGCACTATCTGGCAGAGACGCAAATTGAATTTTGTTATTTCTAAGCATATTTAAAGCACCATTAATCGCTATTCTGATAATCCAACTCTTGACATTTCCTTTTTCTGCATCAAAAAGATGAATTTTCTCAAACACCTTAATAAACGCATCTTGCAAAATGTCTTTTGCCGCATAGAATGACGTCTCGTACCGCCGACAAGTGGTAAACACTATCGGTGCAAACATCTTAAAAAGAGCTTTTTGCGCCGCTGGTTCTTGTAACCTGCAACCCGCTAAAATCTCTTCTTGATTTTTAAAATCTTGTTTTGAGTTGTCTCTCATTCACTGCCTTAATTTATCCCTATTACCCCAAAAGTTTGAAATGGTTGCCTGACGATGAAAAAAAATTAAAAAAGATTTAAAGCCCGTGCAACGTTTTCGACATTTGTATCAGATAGGTAAATATAAGTACATGACATTAATTTATCCATATAAATAACCTCACATACTTAGATTGTAAAATAGTCCTTTAAATTACAAAATTATAAGAAAAGCTGAATATTGAAAGAGGAATCTGCTAAGGGAAGAGGAAGAAAATAATCTACCCCAAATGAAAAAGTTATTTTTTTTATATGTTTGGCTAAATTTGAGGCGCATAGCCGAGCTACGTAAGGAAGATTTAGTGAAACATATAAGAAAAAGAACAATTCAGACGGGTAGATTATTTTTTTCGTCTTCCCTTACAAAACAGGGCATTCGGAATACGAATGCCCTGTTTTATTTTATGCTGTTACCTCATTCTCACCCAAAACAAAAGCCCCACCACAAAAGCTCCTAAAATCCACCACCACATCCCACCGGAAGATTTTTATTTACGTTGAATAATATTATCAACTTCTTCAATTATAATCAATTGATTAACAGAAGGATTACTAATTGATTACACCTTTCCCACCCGTCCAATAGAAATAGCGAAATTTCATTTTTGATAACGTAAAAAAGCAAATCGTCATTCCGCACCCCGACGCGGAATGATGACTAATTTGACAGGTAAATTTAGCAAAATAAAACAACGAATACCTAAAATAATATTTTGAAAAATAACATTTTTTCACAATAAACCGCCGCGAGTGTTTATATTTGTTAAAATATTCTACTATGAAATTCATAAACATTCTTCTCTGTATAATGTTACTATGTTTCGCTTGTGCAGAAACAAATACAACGAACTCCCCTACCCCTAATTCAACGCCTTCCAATGCGATAATTCCCTTTCCAAATAAGGTTAATTTTTCCGATAAATTTTCCAACATAAAAGAATTGAACCTACCCGAATCCGGCGAAAATTACGACATCGCTTTTAATGCGATAAATGATTATCCGTTTAAAAATATTATTATAAATAAAAATAAAAATTCAAATATAACTATCAGAAAATTAGCGGATAATGATGTAAAAGGTAGTTTTTTGTTAGACATTTCTAATGAAGAAATCGCTATTAATGCGAATGAAAAAGAAGGTATTTGCAGTGCGATGAGTCGCATTTGTCAGCTCTCGGCATTGAATGAAGGTCGCTTGCCGATTTGCGAAATCAGTGACTCGCCACGCTTCAGTTATCGTGGAATGCACTTAGATGTAGCGCGGCATTTTTTCTCTGTTTCGGATGTCAAAAAGTACATAGATTTTCTATTTTTTTATGGTTATAATACCTTTCATTGGCACCTGACGGAAGACCAAGGATGGCGTATTGAGATTAAAAAATATCCAAAATTGCAGGAGGTCGCTGCCTATCGCAATGAGACGCTCATCGGACATTATAACGACCAACCACACCAGTTTGACGGCAAGCGATACGGCGGATTTTACACGCAAGATGAGGCGCGTGAAGTGGTCGCCTATGCGGCGGCACGAGGCATTACGGTGATACCGGAAATTGAGTTGCCGGGACATAGTCTTGCCGCTTTGTCGGCATATCCAGAGTTGGGTTGTGAGCCGGATAAAGACTATCAAGCAGCGACGAAATGGGGAGTTTTCGAGGATATTTACTGCCCGACAGAAAAAACATTTGAGTTTTTAGAAAATGTATTAAGTGAAGTCGTTGAGTTATTTCCATCGAAATATGTACACATCGGCGGTGATGAAGCCCCAAAATCCGCTTGGAAAAAAAGCGCGTTTTGTCAACAGCTAATAAAGGAGAAAGGGCTGGAAGATGAACATGGTTTGCAATCGTATTTCATCACTCGCATGGAGAAATTTTTGAATAGAAAAGGCAAGTCGATTATCGGTTGGGACGAGATTTTGGAGGGCGGACTCGCGCCTAATGCAACGGTGATGTCCTGGCGCGGAATCAAGGGCGGAATCGAGGCGGCAAAGTCACGACACAATGTCATCATGACTCCGACAACGCATTGTTATTTCGATTATTACCAATCAGACCACCCCGACGAACCTCTTGCGATTGGTGGATTTTTGCCCTTAGAAAAGGTTTATAATTATGAGCCGATACCGGAAGAATTAGCCCCCGAGTTTCACAAATATATCCTCGGCGCACAAGGAAATGTGTGGACGGAATACATGAAAACTTTCAGTCACGTAGAATATATGGCACTCGCAAGAATGGCAGCATTATCGGAAGTTGTATGGCGCGATGCAGATGCAAAAAACTTTTCACAATTCAAGAAAAATCTCGCGCAACACACCGAATATTGGGCTTCACAAAACGTGAATATCGCCAATCATTTACTCGACATCAATTCCAGTATTTCGACTGAATATAAGGTAGGAACGACCATAGAAATGCAAGGCATTCCCAATGGTGCAACAGTCGAATATTCCGCCCCAAATGATACGAATTTCAAGCCACTGACCGAAACAAAATTAAGGCTAAAAGAAAGTGGAAAATACCAATTTAAAGCCATCCGAGACGGCAAGTCAGGTCGCTTAAAAACGATTGATTATCAATCACATGCAACGAATTTTGCTAAAACTAAACTAAAAAACCTACCTCACGAAAAATACAGTGGCAACGGTCCGACTTCCGTATTCAACGGCATCAAAGGTTCGTCTGAAAAATACGGCGATGCAGAGTGGTTAGGTTTCGCTGACGGAACAGATTTTGAAGCCGAAATTGAATTTCCCAAAAAGGAAAAAATCAATACAATTGACATGCGATTTTTCAAAGGTGAAGGACAATGGATTTACCTACCCAAGCGCGTCAAAATATTCACTTCAGAAGATGGTGAAAATTATAAATTGGCAGGAGAAAGCAATAATATAAAAACTAACACAAAAGTTGCTAATGTTCCGATTAATTATTTGCAATTAGAAACGAAGTACTTAAAAATTGAAGTGGAAAACTTCGGCAACATCCCCGACGGCAGAATGGGCGCGGGGCATGGCGCATGGTTGTTTGTGGACGAGATTGTCGTCAGTCCGTAAACCCTATTGTAATGCCTTCGGCTTGCGCCCCGTAGCGTAATGCGTCTCGCTTGCGCCGCATTAGTTTTGCGATACTACGCGAGGAACGAGCTGGAAGCGTCGTTCTACGGTGCAACATCATTAGCGAAGCCGATACCGCACCCCAACATAAATCTCTCGCCCTATCGTTGGTCCCCAATTAAAAGCCGTATCAAAATATGTCCCAAAAGGGTCGTCGGCAGCTAAAATCGGGTCGGCTTGACGGAAATTAAAGATGTTTTCGCAGCCGCCGTATAGGTCTATACTTTCGCCGAGTTTGTAGGTATACTGTGCATTGACGAGCGTAAATGATTGCGAATAATCGTCTTGCTGATAGCGTTCTGGGTAGCCATTGGTGTCGGGCAGGCGTTGGCGACCACTCCAGTGGATATTGGTATCAAAATGCCATTTTTTGCTAAGCGGCTGATAAGAAAAAGTTGTTAAGAGGCGGTGTTTTGAGTTGAAGGGTAAGGCTGTTTTTTTTCCGTCAATTTCGCGGAAGACATTGAGGAAATTATACGCAAATTTGAATTCGTATTGTTCCAAATACTTCAAATTCGCTTCGGCTTGAAAGGTATTGGAGGCGGAAGGGTCTGTAAAATTCGCCAAAATTGCTTGTCCGGGCGCGCGGTCGTAATCGGGAAAAATCTGATTACTAAATTGCGTATAATAATAATCTGCGGTAAATGTCGCGACCAGATTTGTCCAAAATTCTTTGTGTACGATATTCACGCCAAGATTCGCCGATTGTTCGGGGCGCAATTCCTCCTCAAAAATCACCTCGCGTGAACTCGCCAATAAGCTCGGATTTTCGGCATATACGCTTGCGGTACGCCAGCCCGTTCCTGCTGCAAATCGCAATTCGGTATTTTGCGCCACATTATAATTCAAACCAAAACGCGAGGTCATAAACCCACCAAATTCTTGATGCACATCCCATCGCATTCCGGTTATCAATTTAAACTTTTCAAAATTTGAAATATTCTCCACAAAAAAGCCCGGAATACAGTTTTGTTGAAGCATCGCAGCTTCGTCAATCGTCTCCTTGATATTCGAGTGACGGTAGCTCAATCCGGCTTTTACGTTGTGTTCGCCTTCGTCGCCATATTCGTGTTCGTACTGAAGATTGGCGTAAGCAAATTGCTGTAAACCAGTATAAGGTATGATACCAAAATACGAATTTTGTTGGTGAAAAAACGCCGCACCGATAAACTTAACTTGTTGTTTATCAGAGAGTATATAACCTGTTTTGGTATAAATTTCGGGCTGTGAAATAGCGATATGCTGACCATATACTTCCGAACTACCTTTGTCTGTTTTTCTATCAAAATTCTTTTCACCGCCCGTTCGTGTTTCATGCCAATACCGTAATCCGACTTCCGAAAAAAGTCCTTCCGTCACCGATTTCGTCTGAATTTTATGATAAATTGCCTGTCGTTCTACCAAAGGAAAATCCAGAAAATTATCGTCATTCGCATCCCTGCGAAAGCCCGGACGCGAGATATGCGCCGAGGTAAAACTCGTCCAACCCTGCTCCGATTTATGCGTATAATTCGCATTGAGTTGGTGCACGCCGTTACTGTTTGCAAAGGCATTTAGCAATATACCGTCGGTATTTTGCGGCTGTTTTGGTATCACATTTATCTGTCCGCTCATGCCCTCAAAGCCCTGCAAAATCGAGTTCGCGCCCTTCGCTATGTAGATGCGATTGACGAGCGTACCCGGGTAGCTGCTCACGCCGTAGGTGTAACCCAAACCCTGAATCATCGGCAATCCATCAAATAATAATTGGTTGTACACACCCGATAAACCCAAGATTCTCAACTCTTTAGCGTTCGTCACGGCATTGGTGGTGACAGGCTGTACACTCGCTTGCGTCTCAAAACATCCGGCGAGGTCGCAGCAAGCCGCCTTCGCCAATTCGCCTTCTGTGATGACTTCGATTTTCGTCGGGTCATTGGTCGTATACGTGCCTGTACGCTGCGTAGAAATGACGACTTCCGAGAAGGTCGAACCCTCGTCTGCCCCCATTTCGAATATAAGGTTATTTTCGCCTTCGGCAATGCTTAAAGTATCATTTTCGTAGCCGATATAATTGATAATGAGTTGATTGCGTTTCGGCACAAAGGGAATTTCAAATGTGCCGTCGTTATTGGTAAATGTTCCTGTGGTGGAATTTTGCCAATATACATTCGCACCGACCAATGGCGAACCATCCGCTTTATCAATCAGTCTTCCTGCCAGTGATTGAGCGAATGTCGTGGTGCTGAATACAAGTAGTATTATCGTGATGATTTGTTTCATACTGTACTATAAACGTTTGTTTCTATCGCAAAGTTATGTATTATTTATTTGAAATAAGGCTCTTGCAACTTGGTTGTATTTGGAGGTGGTTTTTTGGTGGGTTTGTTTTTAGTTTTTATTCCTCTAAAAATTTTATAGCTCGCCTAATCTATGTATATTTACCTACATTAAGCGAGCTATAAAATTTTAAATAATGACAAAACTTGTAGGTAGAGCGCAAGAAAAGGAAACATTAATGCGGGCTTTTCGGTCTTCCGAGCCTGAAATGGTGGCGGTTATCGGCAGAAGGCGAGTTGGTAAAACATTCCTTGTAAGAGAAGCATTGAAAGGTAAAATAGACCTCGAATTTACAGGAGTTCAAAATACAAGATCAAAACCACAAATCGAGAATTTCCATTTTCTGGTCAGCACATTTGCTGAAAATGATGATTTGCCTGTGCCTAAAAATTGGCATAGTGCTTTTCGCCAACTCATCAGCGTTTTGGATAAGCAAAAAAGCAGGAAACAAAAGTTTGTACTGTTCTTTGATGAACTCCCGTGGCTAGCTTCCAAAAAATCAGGTTTCTTGGAAGCCTTCGGTTTTTTTTGGAATAATTGGGCATCTAAAAACAATATTTTAGTGATAATTTGCGGCTCGGCTGCTTCGTGGATGATACAGCGAGTAGTGCAAAATCGCGGCGGTTTACACAATCGAATTACCAAGCGTATTTATTTGAAACCCTTTACTTTACGCGAAACAGAAGCCTATTTTAAACATGAAAACATCAATTTAAATCGTTATCAAATCGCTCAAATATATATGATTATGGGCGGTATTCCGCATTATCTCAAAGAGGTGGAAGCGGGGAAAAGTGCGGTGCAAAACATCGACGATATATGCTTTTCGGAAGCGGGTTTATTGAGGGATGAATTTGTGAGTTTGTACCCTGCACTTTTTGAAAAAGCCGATAATCACATTGCGATTGTACGAGCATTGGGGCAAAAATGGAAGGGCTTGAGCCGTAAAGAAATCATGCAAATATCAGGCTTGACTAATGGCGGTGGCGTAACCAAAATACTCAAAGAACTCATACATTCAGGTTTCGTTTCTTCTTATTATCCGTTCGGAAAAAAGAAAAAAGCAATGCTCTACCGATTGACGGATGAATACTCGTTATTTTATTTACATTTCATTGAAAATAAACGTATTCAGGAAAAGGGAATGTGGAAACGATTGAGCCAAACGCCAGTTTATCAATCGTGGTCGGGTTACGCTTTTGAAAGTTTATGTTTGAAACATACGCCTCAAATCAAAAAAGCACTCGAAATTGGTGGTATTTATTCCGAAACCTCCTCATTTACCTTTGTAGGTAATGACGATTTATCTGGCACTCAAATCGACCTATTGATTGACCGGAATGACGGTACTATCAACCTTTGTGAGTTGAAATTTCACAGAGGTAAATTCTTGATTGACAGGGAGTACGCCGAAAAACTTGAACAAAAAAGAAGTATATTTACAACGGTTTCCAAAACCAATAAACAGGTTTTTATCACGCTAATCACAGCATCGGGCATGACTCCAAATAAACATAGTTTGGGGCTGATAGACAATGCGCTGGATATGGACGCTTTATTTGAATCGGTGTAAAGCTTTCAGCCTGACGGCGAAATCTTCAACACATACAAAGCCAAATCCACATCATCATTCGGCAAGCGAATAATTTTATCATACACAAAACCCAATCGCTCCAAAAGATTGATAGAACGCTGATTCTCAGGAAGTGTAATGGCGAGTATTTTCTCAAAACCATGTCGCTCCAATTCGTAATCCAACACGGCGCGAGTCGATTCGTAGGCATATCCAAATCCCTCATAATCCGGCAGAAAAGCAAATCTTGCGTCTATACCACCCAAGCCTTCGCGACTAAAAAACCCCGTCATACCAATCGTCACACCGCTATCTTTCAGCATGACTTTATACGCCCCAAAACCGTCTTTTTCGTAAGAAGGGAAATATTTTTCAATGATGTAACTTCTCGCATCCTCTAATGTACGTACACCTCTGTCGCCGATATTTTGTATCCACGCAGGTGTATTGAGCAATTCAAAAACGAATGGCGTATCTTCTATCGTGAAACGGGTGATGAGGAGACGGTCTGTGGTGATTTTCATTCGATTAATTAAAATTTTGAATGTATAAATCTAAATCTTGTTTTATTTTTTGGTAGAGGAAGCAGGGTTTGAAATCGGTGTTGGTGGCGAGGACATCTTCGACGTTTTTACATTTGTTATTGTAGTGGTTAATTTGATTTTCTTTTTCTGTTGGGTGTTGTGCATTATCACTGATTTCTTTTTCCTTTTCTTTTCTAAGTATTTCAACCAGTTTACGCAAAATTCTTAGAACTACATCATCAAATAATGTATGCCCCTTCATGAAAAGATAGGCGGTATCTTTATTTAAATCTAATTCGCGGAGTTGTTGCGATAATGTTTCAACTTGTTGAATATCAGATGAGTGAGTTTGCTCTAATTCAACGATTTTAGTTTGTACCTTTTGTTCTAAATCTCTGATAGTTGCTTCACATTGATTACTGATATCGGGATTTTCTAAAACTTTCACAAGATTAGAAAAGTCAGTTATCGTGAAGGTCGTGATATCTTTCTTAGAAGCAAAATACAACGACCACAATAAAATTGGATAAATAATATTCGAGTACAATTTTAATAATTCCGATAGATTGATTTTCTGTTTAGAGTTATTTGTAGAAGGTATACAAACTTTGTGTAATTTTTCTCGATAACACTTTAAATTTTCTATCGAATACGCATACGTTTGAAAAATATATTGATTTGACTTGATTTTTATGGAGCTATCAGAATGATTGGGTAAGAGATAGTCATAGTCGCTATCCACACATAGGATGAGTTCCTTACCTGTATTATTAGCCCATTTTAAAACTTCTGATTTACCTTGGGCTATACTGTTATCTCTTGAAAATGGAGTGATGTCAAATTTTATATTTTTTTGTGCTTCATACTCTTCTAAAATATCATACCAAAATGCTACATCCTCATGCCCCTCTACAAATACCTTCACTTCAGGGCGGACATTAGGCGGACGTAAGGCATTACGACGTTCAATAAAATCAGAATTAAGGTTTTCGGTGAGTCTATTCGGCATTTTCTAAAACGGCTTGGTTGTCAGTTACTATTAAATCGCTGATTTCTTTTACTTTATCCATCCAACCATCCATAATAATTGCAGGAGAATGTGTAGCAAGGATAATTTGTACATTCGGATTGAGTTCGCGGATGTAGTCGATTAGTTTTTCTTGTACGTCGAAGTGGATAGATATTTCGGGTTCATCCATCAATAAAATGGTGGGTTGTTGATCTTGTACTAAGGTTGTCAATAGTATGATTATGATTTGTTTTTCGCCGGAAGATAAGTGATAAGGGCTTATTTCTTTATCATCAAGACAGAATAAAATTTCATTCTCAGTGTCATCTACATACTTACCAGTATGTGAAAATACCTCATTTAAAATTTCGATGAATCGTTCTCTTGGATGGCTTATTTCCTGACGTTTCTGTTCAGAATTATTTCCATTAAGACGCAACGCTCTTTTTCCTAAATCTACCTGATAGCTCAAATATTTTCTTTGTAGAAGATAGATTAACCAGTCTAAATACGTTTTGATTTCACCATCAAATTTTTGTGCTGTCTCTTTAGTAAGTAGCTCATTATCAATCGGTTTAATGAAGTCTATAAATATAGAACTTTTTTTAAATGCTTTATGTATTTCCTTCACACCGGCAATCGAATCGGCTTGTGAATCACGATATAATATACTGCGATCAATGTTACGGGAAGATTCGACTTCATACTCTTCGCTTTCTGGCACGTATTTGTAGCAAATACTCTTGCTATTATTGAAGGTGACTTTAAGATGGTTAATTTTATTTCTAAGAAATTTGTCGGGGTGACTATTAAAATTGTTTATTACAGAGTATAAATACTTTAAAACAGTACTCTTCCCACTCCCATTAGGACCTGACAGGATATTCACTTTTGGGTGCAGATTCCATACTCTAAGTGAATCATCACCAAACAGCCCTTTAATCTCAATTTTCGATATGTATTTAATCGCTTCGTCCATGATTACAGATTGTAATTTTATGCAATTTACAAAAATTATTGGTCAAATTCCAATCGCTCCCCCTGTCGGCTTTCATCAAAAACACCATTCGCATACGCCAAATGACCGCTTACGATAGTATGCGTCACTCGCCCTTTAAATGTCGTGCCTTCCAATGGCGACCAACCGCATTTATAGTGAATATTTTGCGGATTGACTGTCCAATGCTCATCCAAATCTACCAACACAAGGTCGGCATGATAGCCCTCGCGAATATACCCGCGCTCCTGCACACGGAAGCAATCGGCGGGGGCATGACACATCTTTTCGACGATGCGTTCCAGCGTGATTTTTTCCTGATGATAAAAATCCAACATTACATTCAGCGAGTGCTGCACCAGCGGCAGACCCGAAGGCGCATTGAAGTAGGTATTTGCCTTTTCCTCGCGAGTGTGTGGCGCGTGGTCGGTAGCGATAATATCGAGGCGATTATCAAGCAAGGCAGGAAAAAGTGCGGCTTGGTGTGTTGCGTCCTTTATCGCAGGATTACATTTTATTTTTGTGCCGAGTTCGTCGTATTGACTGGCGTTGAAATAGAGGTGATGAACGCAAACTTCTGACGTTATTCTCTTCTCTTTCAAGGGAATATCATTACGAAATAAATCTAATTCATCCGCAGTAGAAATATGTAAAATATGTAGTCGCGTATTATGTTTTTTGGCTAATTCGACGGCAAGACTTGATGAAATCAAGCAGCCTTCGACATTCCGTATTTCAGGATGACAACGAATCGGAACATCCTCGCCATAACGCTCGCGGTACGCCGCAATATTCGCACGAATCGTCGTTTCGTCTTCGCAATGCGTCGCAATCAGCATCGGGCATTCTGAAAACAACTTGTCAAGTGTGACAGGATTATCGACCAACATATTGCCCGTACTGCTACCCATAAATGCCTTGACACCGCAAACGTTTTTCGCGTTGGTTTTCAGTACTTCCTCCAAATTGTCATTGGATGCGCCCATGAAAAACGAGTAATTGGCGAGCGATTTTCGCGCAGCAATGTCGTACTTGTCTTGCAGCAATTCTTGCGTAAGGGTGGATGGCTTAGTATTGGGCATTTCCATGTAGGAAGTAGTGCCTCCGGCTACGGCGGCGCGAGGCTCGGTGTAGAGGTCAGATTTGTGCGTCAAGCCCGGCTCGCGGAAGTGTACTTGGTCGTCAATAATACCTGGAATGAGGTATTTACCCTTACCGTCAATGACGATATTTGCATTAGTATCTATTTGATTATCAATGCGTTCGATACGTCCGTTTTTCACCAAAACATCTCCGGCGAATATCCGTCCTTCATTGACGATTTGAACGTTTTTTATGATTATATGCTTCATGATTACAAAACTATAAACTATCGTCTATGGACTATCGACCATCGACTATTTCAATTTCTCTAATAACTCTTTTCCCGCCGAAATACTACCATTCATATCGTCGCTGACATGCTGTATTTCGATTTTTTCTTTAGCTAAATAAGCCATAATTTCCTCGTGTGTGCGTGTGTCTTTCTCGGAAGGGAGCTTTAAATTTGCCATCCAATCCATCATGCTTTCTCCGGCTTGTTCAAGGGAAAGGATATGGTCATCAATTTGCTTTTGAGTAGCTTCATTTGTGACAGCCGTTCTTTCAGCCCTTAATTGTTTTTGAGTTTGGTGAATGTCGTCCATTTTAGGCATCACTTCGTCGTGTACGACCATTATTTCGCGGACGAGTTCTTGTTGGATGTTGTCATTGCTTGTACAATTTGAGAAGATGATAGAGGTGCAAGCTAAGAGTATGATTAATTTTTTCATTTCAATGTTTTATTCGTAACACAGACATTCCTGTCTGTGATGATATGGTACGGACAGGAATGTCCGTGTTACGTTCTTGAAAAAATATTATATTTCACAATACAATAAATCGCACGAAAACCATCGCGCCAATTAATTTTTTTCCCTTCCTCATAAGTGCGTCCGTAGTAGGAAATACCAACTTCGTAAATGCGAACTTTAGGAATACGAGAGATTTTAGCGGTTACTTCCGGCTCAAATCCAAAACGATTTTCTTTGAGATTCAAACCTTGTACCATGCTGGTTTTGAACAACTTATAACAAGTCTCCATATCCGTCAGATTGAGGTTAGTAAACATATTGGAAAGGAAAGTCAAAAACTTATTGCCTATCGAATGCCAGAAAAACAAAATACGATGCGGACGCCCCCCCATAAAACGCGAACCATACACTATATCTGCAAAACCATCCAAAACGGGCTTTAAAAGGATATTGTATTCTTCCGGGTCGTACTCCAAATCTGCGTCTTGGATGATGAGATAATCGCCCGTCGCGTGTGCAATGCCTGTGTGCAATGCCGCGCCTTTCCCCTGATTGACCTCGTGACTGTAAAATTGAATATTGCTATCAGAATGAGTTGCAATATACTGATTAATGACAACTTCTGAATCGTCGGAAGAAGCGTCATTGACCAAAATCAATTCTTTTTCGATGTCATTAATGAGTTCGACGGCACGAACTTTATCCAAAATTTTATGGATAGTACGCGCCTCGTTGTACACGGGGATGACGATGGATAATTTCTGAATCTGCATTGGGGCGAAATTACGAATTTTTATGTACGTAACACAGATATTTCTGTCTGTTTAAAATGAAAAAAAAAGCCTACCGCTTCGCGATAGGCTTTTCTTACAGAAAGGAATGTCTGTGTTACATATACGCTTCCATAGGCGGACAAGTACAAATCAAATTCCTATCGCCTTGTGAATTATTGACACGCCCGACGGCTGCCCAAAATTTCACGCTGCGGACGTAAGGTAGCGGATAGGCTGCCTTCTCGCGCGAGTAAGAATATGCCCATTCGTCTGCCGTAATGACAGCCAATGTATGTGGTGCATTTTTCAATACATTATCGTCTTTATCGGCTGTTCCTGTTGCTACTTCGTCCATTTCCTTTTTAATTGCAAGCATGGCATCGCAGAAGCGGTCTATTTCGTCTTTGGCTTCACTTTCTGTGGGTTCTATCATTATCGTACCGGCTACGGGAAAGGACAAAGTCGGTGCATGAAAACCGTAATCCATCAAGCGTTTTGCCACGTCCTCTGCCTCTACACCGAGTGGTTTAAATTTTCTCAAATCAATAATCAACTCATGCGCTACACGTCCTTTTTCGCCTTTATAAAGGATGTCATATTCGCCTTGCAAACGCGCTGCAATATAATTTGCATTGAGAATCGCATAGCGTGTCGAATCTACAACACCTTGATTGCCAAGCATTCTTACATAAGCATACGAAATCAATAAGATACTCGCACTGCCCCAAGGCGCAGCCGATACTGCCGAAATGCCCTTCACGCCCCCCGTCTGTACGAGTGGATGTTTGGGTAGATAAGGCGCGAGACTTTTATTGACACAAATAGGTCCCATTCCCGGTCCGCCGCCACCGTGTGGTATGGCAAATGTTTTATGCAAATTGAGGTGACAAACATCCGCCCCAATCTCTGCCGGACTCGTCAAGCCGACCTGTGCGTTCATGTTTGCACCATCCATGTATACCCTGCCGCCATGCTCGTGAATGAGGTCGCAAATAGCCTTGATTTCCACTTCAAAAACGCCATGTGTCGAAGGATAAGTCACCATCAAAGCTGCCAAATTGTCGCTATGTTCTTCGGCTTTTGCTTTGAGGTCATTGAGGTCGATATTGCCGTTTTCATCGCATTTTGTGACTACGACTTTCATGCCTGCCATGACTGCGCTCGCCGGATTTGTACCATGTGCCGAAGCTGGAATGAGGGCAATATTTCGATGCGTATCGCCATTGGCTTCGTGGTAAGCGCGGATGGTAAGCAAGCCCGTGTATTCGCCCTGCGCGCCCGAATTGGGTTGGAGCGAACAGGCATCAAAGCCCGTTGCGGCACATAAATAAGCCTCCAATTCTTCAAAAATCTGCTTATAGCCCTGCGCTTGTTCGAGTGGAACGAAGGGATGCAAGCCACCAAATTCTGCCCAACTTACAGGCATTAATTCTGTTGCTGCATTCAATTTCATAGTACACGAACCGAGTGGAATCATGGAATGCGTCAGCGATAAGTCTTTGTTTTCCAAGGACTTAATATAGCGCATCATTTTTGTTTCGGAATGATGACTATTGAAAATCGGGTGGCTCAAATACTCAGATTTGCGCTGAATCGCAGCCGGAATTTTCACCTCCAATCCTGCCGCAATTTCAGTGTAATGTTTTAATTCACCATTTAAAGCAGTGGCAACAAAATCCAGTCGATTTGAATTTTTAAATATATCAATTATATTTTTCAAATCAGCTGTGGAGACTGTTTCATCCAGTGTAATTCCAATATAATTTTCTCCGAAATAATGAAAATTAATACTGTTTTGAAGCGCGAGTTTTTGGATATTATCACGTACTTCTACGGAAGGGGTTTTTATTTTTAAAGTATCAAAATAATACTCATTTTCGTTGGTAAATCCTTGCACTTCGAGTTCGTGTGCGAGTACGCGCGTGAGTCCGTGTATGCGTTCTGCGATAGCGCGAATGCCCGCCTGACCGTGATACACGGCATACATGCTCGCCATGATTGCGAGCAAGGCTTGTGCAGTGCATATATTGGAAGTTGCTTTGTCGCGGCGAATGTGTTGTTCGCGGGTTTGGAGTGCCATGCGGAGGGCAGGATTGTTGTGAGCATCAATAGAAACGCCGATGATGCGCCCCGGAATTTGGCGTTTGAAATCCTCCGTTGTTGCAAAATATCCGGCGTGCGGTCCGCCATATCCCATCGGTACGCCCATACGCTGGGTCGTCCCTACTACGGCATCTGCGCCCCATTCTCCGGGAGGTGCGAGGAGGGCAAGGCTCAAAATATCGGCGGCTACGGTGAGGTATGCACCTGCCGTTTTGGTGCGCTCGGCGAAGGCGGTGTAGTCGGCTACTTCGCCATCGGCGGCGGGGTATTGGAGGAGTGCGCCAAAGGTTTTTTCGTCAAATTCAAATGTATGCCAATTGCCAATAACTAATTCTATGTCAAGCGGTTGAGCTCGTGTCCGAAGCACGTCTATGGTTTGTGGTAGTACTTTATCCGAAACGAAAAAACGATTAATGGCTTCGCCTTTATTTCGTTTATTTTTTTGATTATAAAACATAATCATCGCTTCTGCGGCAGCCGTACCTTCGTCGAGTAGCGAGGCATTGGCGATGGGGAGTGCGGTGAGGTCGCTGACCATTGTTTGGAAATTCAAAAGAGCTTCCAATCGCCCTTGTGCAATCTCGGCTTGGTAAGGCGTATATTGCGTGTACCAACCCGGATTTTCAAAGATATTGCGAAGGATGACGGAGGGCGTAATCGTGCCGTGGTAGCCCAAACCAATGTAGGAGCGATAGACTTTGTTTTTGGTAGCAATCTTTTTTAGCTCACGCAAATATTCATATTCCGTGAGTGCTTCGGGGAGCTGTAGGTCGCTATTGATGCGGATATTGGGCGGAATGGTTTCATCTACGAGTTGGTCTAATGTGCTGACACCAATGGCGTGTAGCATGCTTTCCAATTCGTTTTGGTCGGGTCCGATGTGGCGTTTGGCAAACTGGTCGTAAGATTGAATTTGTAACATTGATTTGACGTGATTTGATACCGAAATAAATTTAAATACAAGTTTTTAAGGAATGATAGAACAACATAAGTAACGATAAAACAATAACTTCCCGATTTGGACGGCTTCTTTTGCCCTTATTTTTTCCCCTTGAAAACAGTTATTTATCCAGATAAACGCCTATTTCCAAGAGAAAAACTAAGGTCAAAATAACCTCATCGAAATCGTGAACTTATTATTTGCTCGTTACTAACTGGACTTTGGACATTGGGTAATTAGGGGACTGGGTAATTAGGTAAATCGCTCATTATCAATAATTTACGTTAATTTGCATTTTATTTTAAATTAACTTTATTACAATTTTTATTATACTGATAAATAGCGAATTATGCTTTCGTCAGCCTAATTACCTAATTTCCCAGTTACCTAATGTCCAAAGTCTAGTACTAAGGGAAGACGAAAAAAATAATCTACCCGTATGAATTGTTCTTCCTCTTCCCTAACTGGTAATGAATTTTTTATTTTAAACAAAAATAATTGGCTCATGTAGGAAATCAGGTGGAACATCTGGAGAGACCCTTTAATGGAAGATATTCTATTGGGAAAAGTGTGACTCTCCCTCGATTGTAAATAGAACAAAACTCATCCTACATCCATGCTACCTAATTTCCAAAGTCCAGTATATGAGCCAAATAATTTTATGCGAGTACTAAAATGAATTTTGTGCAAAAGTAATAATTTTCGCCATAAAATAAAATATGAATGTTCATCACTATAAATAGATGTTCTTCATCTCTTAGTTGTATTTGGTGACGTATTTTAAATTTCGAATTGGACAATTAAGTAGTGAGACAAAAATATCCTTAGTGAAAGAAAATAAATGTATATTCTCGACTTGTTCTTTTTCCTTTATACTTCACCAAATTTTCCTTTAATACAGTGAGTATTCGCGTCAAATTTGGTTCGTCTAAAGAAAAAATAACGACGCAAAGAATCTACATTTATTTAATTCCTGATACTTACTTTTTGACGGTTTCTTTTTCCGCTATTTTTCCCTACAAAAATCCTTATCCCGAATCAAGTACGGGACAGGCTGTAGCGTAGGCTATGTGCGGTTTTTGCAAGAAAAAATATCGAAAAAATAACCACGTCAAAATTGTAAGCCTATTTTTGTCCCATTATTTATATTTTCCATTACTTAACATTGTAATCGCGAATTGGTTGTACATAAAAAACCCGTAGAGACACGATTAATTGCGTCTCTACAGGTGGAAATGATTAGGGCGAACGAAAAGTCATTTTTGTAATATGATTTTTAAATTAAAGGATAAAACTTGAGTCGTCGGACATTTTTAAAATGTCAAACGACAGTGTCCTGCTATTTTACTGAATAATGAGTTATTACAGATTAAAATATTTTTTATATTATTAGAACGACTTTTCGTTCCCCTTATAGAAATGATTTGGAAAATCGCGTTACGATTAATCTATTTTTACAATTTTTTCGGAAGTAGAGAGCCAGTTGTTCCCTTTTAGCTGGACAAAATATGTGCCTGGAATGAGTTTCTCTGTATTGAAATGAACGATATTAGCACCTTCATTTACAGGCAAAATTTCGGTGTGAACGTTTCTGCCTAAAGCGTCAGAAATATTCAATTCGAGTTCGGTATCATCGAAGTTGGTATTGTAAAATTTCACGCTACCTCTATTATTTACCGGATTGGGAAATACTTCGATTGTATTCACTGCATCATCGTCAAAACAAGTAGATCTGATGATAAGTTTGCTGCCCAGTGTTGCAGTTCCTGATATATCTACTTGTGTGAGGCGATAATAATTATCGAGTGAAGGCGAACGGTCTGTAAAAGTATAGACTGCTTGTGTATTTGAATTGCCTTTTCCTTCTACTGTTCCGATGGTTTCGTAGTTGATGCCATCTATGCTTTTTTCGATTTTAAAGTACGCATTATTCGTTTCTGTTGCTGTTTTCCAGGTGAGTTCGATAGTGCAATCTTCAGCATTTACGGCATCAAATGAGGTCAATTCAACTGGAAGTGCTGCCGCACAAATGTCACTAAAACAACTGAATGTCAAGTCATTAATGTATGCGCCTTCATTTACAGGCAAACGAGCACCATCTTCAAACGTACTCACAAATGTTGGTGGAAATAAAGACCTGTTATGCCATGTCAAATCAAGGCACTCATCTATATCTGCCACCGTAAAAGCCAAAGTTCCTACGTTAATCCATTCTAAGGTTGCAGGTACGCCGTCGCCGCCTGCAAGTTCGATATTATAAGAAACGATGGTATCCAGTGAACCTTCAAGGTTGTGCGGAGAATACAAAGCGGTCAACACGCCATTGTCAAGAATAAAGTTACTCAAGGTACCTTCATTATCAATATCTGCACTATTAGCAAAGATAGCAGCACGATTGAAAGAAAAACGATAATTTTGTTCTGCAATAGTAAAAGTCGAGGCAGTGTCGCTGGCTCTGACATCAATGTCAAGTAGCAATTGCTCGCCATCACAATCCAATGTGTTGAGATTGAAGCGAACATCAAATTGCCCCTGACTAAAGCCGATAACGCAGAATGCGACCATCAGGGATAATGTAGTTAATAATTTTTTCATCTTTGATACTTTAATTTTGAACGGAAATAAGAAGTTTGTGTATGTTAAAGTTTATGACGTACAATAAGCTAATTTAGATACTAAGAAACGCTTAGAAAATAACTTAGGAACGCAGTAAGCACAAGTTTAAGCGTCAAAATCTAAACTTAGCAATTGCCTCGATTTCAGCGAGTTATACAAAGTAAATTTTGTCGCTTAACTTTGTACCACCTTATGTACGTTGGCAGTAAAACCTTGATTAATTGATAGAATTGTCTTTTATAGAAATTGAGGAAATAGCAAGGAATACATTAAGAATGTAAGTATCACGAGATAACTTACTTATCTTTAGTACGTTGAATTTGTGAATAGAATGGACACGGAAATGATTTCTTTTATACCCTGTGTCCAATACGTAAAATTAGATAGAATTATTGAAACTTTTAACAAAAACGGGTAATTTTTTCTTTTTTTAATAAAACTTTCGCAAAATTTGCCAAATCAATCCCAAAAATCGAACATAACTACTTGCCTTTTTGTTAACTTTGCATCCTTATTTTCAAAAATTATTGAAACTTTTGTAAATTAATATCAGTCGATAATAAACCAATGAGTGAATGAATGAATTAATTAATTAATAACCAATGCGTTAAAAACATTTACTCATTTATTCATCTACTCATTTCTACAAATTATCGACTATTTTCAAAATAAATATTATGAAATTATTGGTCTGTGTCAGTAAAACACCCGACACCACTACCAAAGTCTCTTTTTCCAACAATGATACAGAGTTCAATGCACAAGGCGTGCAGTACATCATGAATCCTTACGATGAATGGTATGCCCTCGTTCGTGCCTTAGAACTCAAAGAAGCGGCAGGCGGCACAGTCACTGCTATAAATGTAGGTTCGGCTGCCAACGATACCATTATCCGTAAAGCGCTCGCTATCGGTTCAGACGACGCTATCCGCGTAGATGCACCCGAAAATTGTAGTGCCTATTATGTCGCAAAACAAATCGCAGAGCAAGCCAAAGCAGGCGACTACGATATGGTATTTTTTGGTAAAGAAACCATCGACTACAACGGCGCACAAATCGGCGCAATGGTCGCCGAAATGCTCGATATGCCCTTCATTTCTTACGCCACCAAAATGGATGTTTCCGGTAACACTGCCACCATTTCACGCGAAATAGAAGGCGGTCAGGAAATCGTAGAAGTCGATACACCATTCGCACTCAGTGCAGCCAAAGGACTTGCCGAACAACGCATCCCAAACATGCGCGGCATCATGATGGCAAAACGCAAACCTTTGAATGTCGTTCCTCCAGTAGACGTAACAGAAAAAGTTTCGGTTGCCTCCTACGCCTTGCCTCCTGCAAAAAAAGACTGTCACTATATTGACGCAGAAGACATGGACAAGTTGGTCGAACTACTCCACAGCGAAGCGAAAGTAATTTAATAATGATTAATGTATAACGATTAATGATTAATGTATAATATTAATTTTCGCATAGCGAAAATACTATCTTTATAAAAAAAAATATACATTAAATATTAACCGTTAATCATTAATCATTAATCATTAACCGTTAATCATTAAAAAAAATGGTATTAGTATATACAAACAGTCCAGAAGGTAAACTCAAAAAATCTGCCTTTGAAGCTGTCACTTACGGATATAAAGCAGCACAATCACTTGATACAGAAGTCGTTGCGCTCACTATCGGAAATACAGATAATGCAGGCATACTCGGACAATATGGCGCAGCCAAAGTCCTCAATATAGCTGGTGCAGAAAACTTCGACAGCGGTACTTATGCGGCGATAATCGCCAATGCTGCCCAACAAGTTGGTGCAAATATCGTTGTCATGCCCGACGATTCTACAGGAAAAGCACTCCTAGGTAGAGTTGCGGTTCGTATGGATGCAGGTGTAGTCAGTGGCGTAAAAACACTGCCGGATACCAGCGCAGGATTTGTCGTAAAAAAGAACGTATTTTCCGGTAAAGCTATCGTTGATTACAACATCACTTCCGACAAAAAAGTCCTTTCTATTGCAGGAAACACCTTCCCACCAGAGGTCGTTGGTAGCGATGTAGCCGTCGAAACGCCGAGCATTGATATACCTGCCAGCCGTGTGCGCATCAAAGAAGTCAGTACCGTAAAAGGCACAGTACCACTTCCCGAAGCCGAACTCGTTGTTTCTGCCGGGCGCGGAGTAAAAGACCCCGACAATTGGGGAATCATTGAAGAACTCGCCAACGAACTAGGCGCAACCACCGCTTGCTCGCGCCCTGTCGCGGATGTTGGATGGCGCCCTCACCACGAACACGTTGGACAAACAGGCGTTGCCATTCGCCCCAACTTATACATTGCCATCGGTATTTCAGGCGCAATTCAGCACCTCGCCGGTGTCAATCAAAGCAAAACCATCGTTGTCATCAATAAAGACCCGGAAGCACCCTTCTTCAAAGCAGCCGACTACGGTATCGTAGGCGACTTGTTTGACGTCGTACCACGTCTCAATGATGCCATCAGAAAATTTAAAGCCATGAGTTGACGAATTGACGAATTGACGAATTGACGAATTGTAGTTTTTTGCTGCGCAAAAATCTTATAATATGATGGGGGAGACATCTGCTACATTCTTGATATGTAATAATGTCTCAACAATTCGTCAACCATCAACCCATCAACTCGTCAATTCAACAACTCGTCAACACCTCAACTCGTCGAAACATTTTGTAATCCCGTTCAAAAGTACTAAATTTGTCGGCTTGAAGGAAAACGCATATACGTGTCCGTCTATCGACCTATTCAGATATGAAAAAAATCGAACTCGAAATAGTTGCTATCTCACACACGACCACCCAATCATCCAATTACGCTTTAGTACTTGGTGAAATGGAAGGTGTTCGCAGATTACCCATTGTTATTGGAGGCTTTGAAGCACAAGCTATTGCCGTTGCTATGGAGCGCATGAGTCCTCCCCGTCCGCTTACGCACGACCTCATGTGCAGCACCCTCGAAACCTTTAATATAGAACTCAAAGAAGTGGTTATCAGCAACTTACTTGACGGCGTATTTTACGCACGTTTGGTCTGCGCCCAAAATGGCGAAGCCATCGAAATCGACTCACGTACCTCCGACGCACTCGCGCTTGCAGTGCGTGTAGGTTGCCCGATTTATTCCTACGAATTTATCCTCGAAGCTGCCGGAGTTGTTCTCGAAACACCCGAAATACACGAAGAAGACGGCACAATAGAAGTCAGTAGCGGGTCTAAAAAAGACCGTTCACTCGCCCAATACGCTATCGGCGAACTCAAAACCAAACTCGACGAAGCACTTCAAGACGAAAATTACGAATTTGCCGCACTCATACGCGACGAAATCTCGCGCAAAGAAAGCTAAATAAATTTGAGTGTGTCACAAATTGGTGGTCGTATAAAATATTGAAAAAGTAGGTTAGAACCAACTCCGCTTGTAGAAAGAGATGTCTTCCCCTCATCCAATGGAACATGTTCCATTGGATGAGGGGAAGACATCACCGATTTGTGACACACTCAATAAATTTAAGCGCAAGTTGGCTATCAGTCCGCAGTTCTCACAATCGCTTGAATTTCGACACCTTTCTAACTCGTTGATTATCAAAGTGTCCAATGTTAGACGAGTAGCCCGTAAGTTTAAGTTCGATAATCAATTCATTTTCAGTGAATTGGACTTGAAGTTGAAGTTGAAGTTGAAGTTGAAGTTGAAGTTGAAGTTGAAGTTGAAGTTGAAGTTGAAGTTGAAGTTGAAGTTGAATTAGGGCGTATCCCCCTCCCAAGGTCGGGGGTCGGGCTATCCGGCACTCTCTTCATTCCGCTATCGCTCCATTACGTTCAGACAACACCTACTATCCCTTACGCAAGAGACGAGCAATCGCACGTTTTATCAAACATCTTAAAACTCCCCCTCCCCCTCCCCTACCTTTCTTTTTCTATAAAATACAACGTAGCACGGTGCTTCCAGCCCGTACTTTCACGTACTATCGCGACACGGGATAAAAGCACCGTGTTAAGGAGTTACACACAAATCAAGAATCACATGCCAATTTTCCAGACCAATACTGAAACACCAGAATGGGAAAACCCCCAAATATTCAACATCAATCGCGAGGCACCTACCGCCCATTTTATTCGTTACGAAAATATAGAAAAAGCCATTTCGGAGAATAATACCGACAACCCTAAGCAGATTTCTTTGCATGGAAAATGGAAATTCAATTGGGTCAAAAAACCTGCTGACCGTCCTGCCAATTTTTACAAAAAAAACTATGACACCTCCACTTGGGACGACATAAATGTACCCGGCAATTGGGAATTACAAGGTCACGGACTACCTATCTATACGAATGTGAAATATATTTTCCCGAAAAATCCACCATACATACCGCATGATTATAACCCCGTTGGCAGCTACGTCAGAGAGTTTTATATGCCACAAAATTGGATAGAAAGAGATGTATTTATCTACTTCGGTGCGGTGCGAAGTGCCATGTATTTATGGGTCAATGGCGAACAGGTCGGCTACAGTCAAGGCAGCAAAACACCCGCACAATTCAATATTACGAAGTACCTTAATGAAGGAAAAAATAGAATTGCGGTAGCGATTTATCGTTGGTCAGATGCGAGTTACATTGAAGGACAGGATTTTTGGCGATTAAGTGGAATGGATAGAGAAGTCTATGTCTATGCCACTGATAATGTGGCAATTGACGACATTCACGTACAAGCAGGATTGGAAAATAACTATCAAGATGGTACATTCAAACTGAATGTAAAGCTACGCAATACTGCCGCACGAAATGTCGATAATTATCAGTTAAATGTACAATTATCGGATGGTAGGAAAATTATTTTTCAAGAAAACCGTACCAACGACTTTAGCTGTCGCAAGGCGAGCGAAATGACGGCTAAAGTCGTCAGCACAGTAAGCATTCCGCAAGTAAAAAAGTGGACCGCAGAAACCCCAAACCTCTACAAATTACTAATCACACTCACCGATAATAAAGGCGCGACATTGGAAGCTACTTCGCTCGATATAGGTTTTCGTTCTGTTGAAATTAAAAACGCACAACTACTCATCAATGGCATAGCCGTCACCTTCAAAGGCGTGAATTTGCATGAACACGACGCCATTACTGGTCACGTTGTCAGCGAAAAACGTATATTAGAAGACTTGCAATTGATGAAAGCCAATAATATTAATGCGATTCGTTGCAGTCATTATCCGCAGCAGCCTGCTTTTTATCGCCTGGCAGACCGTTTGGGTTTTTATGTGATTGATGAGGCGAATATCGAGACGCATGGCATGGGCGCAGAACATCAAGACGAGATTGACGCATCGGTACATCCTGCCTATTTGCCGGAATGGAAAGCCCAACACCTTGACCGCATTGAGCGAATGTATCAGCGCGACAAAAACTATGCTTGCATTATCACTTGGTCGCTCGGAAATGAGGCAGGAAATGGCGAAAATTTCAAAGCAGCCTATAGGTGGCTCAAAGCGAAAGACGCCACGCGCCCCGTGCAATACGAACAAGCTCACGCCCACGAAAATACCGATATTTACGCACCGATGTACCCCCCGATTCCGCTACTCAAACGCCACGCTGCATCAAACCCAACCAAGCCCATGATTCTCTGCGAATATGCGCACGCAATGGGCAATTCGTGTGGAAATTTACAGGACTATTGGGCAGTTATTGAGACATATCCGGCACTGCAAGGCGGCTATATTTGGGACTGGGTAGACCAAGGACTTTTAGCGAAGAACGAGGACGGAAAAGCCTATTTTGCTTATGGTGGCGATTTTGGCGCAGCGCATTTACAAAACGATAATAACTTCTGTATCAATGGTTTAGTTTCGCCCGACCGCAAACCCAATCCACATTTACACGAAGTGAAAAAGGTGTATCAATATATTCGATTTGAAGCCATAAATCTTACGGAAGGTCGCGTGAAGGTGACGAATTTGTATGATTTTATTTCGCTGGATAATGTAGTCGTTCATTTTAATTTGATGAGAAATGGCGAGGTGATTTCGAAGGGCGAAAAAGCTTTGAAAGGTATTTTTCCGAAGGCGTCTGAACTATTGAATTTTGATTATAAAAATAATTTCACGACAAGCGATGAATACATTTTAACATTAACCGCAAAAACCACCGAAAAGCAGCCTTTGCTCGAAAAAGGACATACCTTAGCAGCCGAACAATTTGTCATTCAACAAGCTGCCCCAAAGGTTTTTGTAGCGGATAATTCGCGTCCGTTTAGCATTTCCCGAAAGGAAAATATACTGGAAATTACGAATGAAAATTGCTCGTTTATTTTTAACGAAAAAACAGGCTTGCTGACCAATTATATCGTGAAAGGCGTTGAGCTTTTACACGAACCTATCAGTCCAAATTTCTGGCGCGCACCTACGGATAATGACTTTGGAAATGAAATGCCTACGCAGTTGAAAATTTGGAAGGCATCGAGTGCAAACCGCACTTTGGATTTATTTCAATTGAATGAAAAAAATATAAATGAAATACCGAAAAACAAAGGTAAGGACAGTAGGGAGAGGGTATGCCCTATCCCTACTGTTTCCACCGCGATTTGCGTAGCGGCACGGTACAGTTTTCCGGCGAAAGGTATGTATTGGGAAATGCGTTATGCACTCGGCACAGACGGTGCTTTATTGGTCACCAATACGATTTTGAATTTTAATAAAGACTTGCCCCATATCCCTCGTATCGGTAATAAACTCGCCCTCACAGAAGGTTTTAATCAAGTAAAATGGTACGGGCGCGGACCGTTTGAAAATTACGAAGACCGCAAAACGGCAGCCTTTATCGGCAAGTATGAACGCAGCGTCGGGCAAATGCACTATCCGTACATTCGCCCACAAGAAAATGGCTATCGGACAGATACGCAGTGGATTCGATTGGAAAAAAATGAGGGGCAAGCTATCCTGATAGAAGGTGTAGAGCCACTGTGTTTCAGCGCATTGCACCATACGACAACAGACGTTGATGGAGGTACAGTAAAACAGAATCGCCACAGCATAGATGTACCGCAACGCCCCGAAACTTACCTCAATATCGACTATAAACAAACAGGTATCGGCGGTGATAACAGTTGGTACGCACACACACATAATGCGTATAAATTGTTTCCGGGAGATTATTTTTATGGGTATATTATTCGTCCAACGTAACACGGACATTCCTATCCGTTCCCCTCACAACAAGACGACCCTGTTATTTTGAAAATGTCCGACGAGTAGGCTTATTACCAAATTCCTAAATGAGCCAGAATAAATTTTAGCCTTTGTCCGGTTACTGGACTTTAGACATTAGGTAATCGGGTAATTAGGCTAACAAAAGCATAATTCGCTATTTATCAGCATAATAAAAATTGTAATAAAATTAATTTAAAATAAAATGCAAATTAACGTAAATTATTGATAATGAGTGATTTACCTAATTACCCAGTTCCCTAATTACCCAATGTCCAATATCCAGCCGGTTACTTAAAAACATTTTCATAAAAAAACGCCAATACACGGTGTGTGTATTGACGTTTTAACTTATTTTTTAATGCGTATTTTTCTACGCGAAATAAATATAAATCCCAATCACAATCGCCACCACAAGCCCACCAACAGGATAGACGAATTTCCATGGAGAAATATCCACTTGCTTGGTATATTCTTGCTCATAATCTGTCGTTCGCGGACGTATTTTACCAATGACCAACATCATAATCACATTCAAAACAAATAGGATAGCCATGACGTGTAGAAAGTGCGGATAAGCCGTTTTTTCAATCACTTCTAAAGCAGCGGCATCCGTGACACCACTTGCTTCTGCTTTGGCTAAGGCACTTTTCACCATATTAGGTTTTAGGACAAATTGGCTGATAAAATATAATATTGCACCGAATGCAATCCCAATATTTGCGGCAATTGCAGGTACACGCTTAGTCAGATAACCCACAATGATAATTGTGAAAATCGGAATACTATAACAACCATTAATCTCTTGCAAATACCCAAACAAACCATCGGGCGCATTGGCAATCGCTGGGGCAATAAACATCGCGAGTATCGCCAAGACAACCCCAAACATTTTTCCGGCACGTACTATTTGTCTTTCCGTAGCATCTTTTTTGATGTGTTCTTTGTAAATATCGACACCAAAAAGCGTCACCGAACTATTCAAAGCACTATTAAATGAACTCAAAATCGCACCAAACAAGACCGCTGCAAAGAATCCGACCAATCCCGCAGGTAACACCTTAGCCACCAATCGAGGATAGGCTTCGTCCGGCACATCGAGCTGACCTTGAAAGATATGAAAAGCAATCACACCGGGCAGCACCACGATGAGCGGACCGAGTATTTTGATAAATGCCGCCAATATCAAACCTTTTTGACCTTCTTTGAGGTCTTTGGCTGCCAATGCACGTTGGATAATCGCCTGATTTGTACCCCAATAGAAAAGTTGTACTAACATCATACCCGTAAAAATGGTCGCAAAGGGAACGGAAGCCGTCTCGCTGCCAATGGAATTAAATTTTTCGGGATTTTCGTTTATTAGTGTCGAAAGTCCAGTCATTATACTTCCATCTCCGATAAACATCAACCCAAAAATAGGTATCATCAGTCCGGCTATCAGCAAGCCAACCGCATTGATAGTATCCGACACCGCAACGGCTTTCAAGCCACCAAAAATTGCATAAATAGACCCGACTATCCCGATACTCCACACGCTAATCCATAGTGCAGAAGTCTTGGATACGCCCATCAATCCCGGCAAATCAAACATGGCACTAAACGCCAAGCCCCCCGAATACAAAACGATAGGCAACAGCACGACCACATAGCCCGAAAGAAACAATGCCGAAGCGATAGTCTTGGTGGAAACGGCGTAGCGTCGGGCGAGAAATTGTGGTACGGTGGTCAAGCCGCCTTTGAGATAACGGGGCAATAAAAATACCGCTGTCACGACCATCGCGATAGCTGCGAGCGTCTCCCATGCCATCACGAGGATGCCCTCTGAATATGCCGCGCCATTCAAGCCGACGATTTGTTCGGTAGAAAGATTGGTGAGCAGTAGCGATCCTGCGATAACGGTTGCCGTCAGGCTTCTGCCGCCCAAAAAGTAGCCGTCGCTAGAGTTTTCATCCGTCCCGCGCGTAGCATACCACGCAATACCCGCCACCAATAGCGTAAATCCAAAAAATGAAATGAGTCCCATTATGTGTTGTTTATTCTTTTTAGTGAAAGAAAATAAATAACATGTGCCATTATAAGTAGTGAGACAAAAATATCCTTACTTTTTGACGGTTTCTTTTTCCGCTATTTTTCCCTACAAAAATCCTTACGTAGCGTAGGCTATGTGCGGTTTTTGTAAGAAAAAATATCGAAAAAATAACC